>Ga0208648_1000010_pt1 | contig 218800 bp, 244 predicted proteins | sample AntAceMetag02UKL_FD_184772 | JGI IMG/M metagenome (GOLD analysis project Ga0208648, IMG submission 184772) | Saline lake microbial communities from Ace Lake, Antarctica - Antarctic Ace Lake Metagenome 02UKL (SPAdes) (version 2) | ecosystem: Environmental > Aquatic > Non-marine Saline and... | reverse complement strand
TATACTATTGAGGCACAAGAATCTTTAACAAATTCTCTTTAAAAAGATTTTGATTGGTCGCGGAGGAGATTTTGGACTTTTTCTAAGAGGTCACATTTGAGAAATGGTTTTTGCATGAAGTCGTCGACTCCGTTAGCCTTGAGTTCTTCTTTTTGACTAATTGCCATTGGCCTTGTGTCTATCAAGATGTATTTTGAGTTTGAGTTTTGTTTCTTTAATTTCGTTACAAGATCTATTCCTTGCATGTCAACTAAAATGCTATCGACTATAAATAAGTCGAATTCTTCTTCTTTTGTTGCTTCTAGAGTTTCTTTCCCTGAACAAGTCAATTTTACTTTGAAGTCATTACAATTTAAAAGGTGCTTTACTGCATTTCCAATGTCGACGTTGTCTTCTGCATATAATATTTTTTTCATCTCTTCAATTGAAGACTTTTAGCAGAATTTAAATATCTCTTTCCCCCTAAGGGAATAGTGGATGTCTATGAGGCGCTGGATTTAAGCGATGGCGAAAAGAAAGTTTATTTGGCTTTACTTAAATTGAAGGGTGCAAGTACTGGGCCCATTTACAAATCTGCTGGAGTTTCTCAATCTAAAGTTTATGAAATTCTTGATAGACTAAAAAAGAAGGGGTTGGTATCATTTATTCAAAAAAATGAGACACGATATTGGAGTCCTGCTAATCCCCTTATTTATTTAGAAAAACTTTCTTGTGATATTTCTGAATTGAAACGACGTAGAGAGATTTTGAAGTGTGAATTGCCCAAACTTTTAGAAGAAGAAAAAGAACTTACTGAGGATGTTAGAGTTTTAGAGGGGTATAATGGATATCGGACTGTCATACATAGCGTTATAGAATCTCTTAAGCCTGGAGAAGAGTTGATTTTTTTTGGGTCTCCTGGGAAAATTCCTGAGCCTTATTATTCTTTTCTTAAATCTATTAATTCTGATCGTTTAAGCAAGAATATCTATTTTAGAATGATTTATGGGGAGTCTAATCGCGATCTTTCAAGGAAAATTTTTGGCTTTAAAAAAACGAAAGTTAAATTTATTGATGGTCCAACACCGTCAGCAATTATTATTGGAAAAGATATTGTTGCTCTTTATTTGTTGAGCGATAAAAATAGATTTATTCTTATCAGAAGTATCGAGATGGCTAATAGTTATAGAATGTTTTTTGAGGGTATGTGGAATATTGCTCATGATTAATTATTTGGAGAATTGGTTTTTAAGGCTTTGAATTATTTCTTTTTTTTTACAACTTTCTTTTTTACAGAAGGTGTTTTTGTCTTTTTTCCTGAAAGAGATGTAATTTCGTTTCTTAGTTTTCTCATTTCTTCAAGAAGAGTTGCGTGGTTTAGGCTTAGGTGTTGGACCTTGTCATGAAGGTCTGAGAATGCGTCGTTTAGCATTAGCATGTCTTTTTTTACGTAGCCGAAACTTGCTGAGACATTTTTTTCTACTTGATTTGCTGATTTTTCCATGATATTTCATAGATTTATTATTTATAAAACTTCTGCTTTTCGTAACTTTAGAATTACGACGGATTTATTTTCTACCAACGTATACGAAATAATTTTTTGAGACCCTTGATGCTACTGTCATGAATCCTAATCCTTCGGCTGCTCTTATGCAATCTTCTATATTTATGGAGGTATGTTTGTCGTAACATGCTTCAAAACCTTCTTTTTTGATCACCCTTCTTTCATTATCAAAGCAAAATATTTTTCTAAAATCTCTTTTAGAAGTTCCTTTTATGTTGTAATCTAAAATGAGTATTTTTCCGCCTTGTGTTAAATAGGGGTATATTTGTGAAAGTATACTTGGGTCTTCATGAAATACAAAATTGGCTCCAGCGGTTTTAAAACCTCCTTGTGTTAATTCGGCTATAGAATTTGAAAATGTTATGTTTGGCTGGCTTGTTTTATGATGTAATTCTCTTGCTTTTTTGATTTGATTTGGATCTGGATCATAACCAACTATTAAAGATTCTCTTTTGCTCATTGACTCTATTATTGAACTAAGGCCATTGCCACATCCAAAATCAAGATGGGGATTCCCTATATTTGAGATTATGTTTTCTCTAAATAGAGTTGACACTTCTTGAAAATTTGCATATTTACGTATACTCATAAAAAATTAAATTTGGAATGGTTTATAAGAGTATTTGATTTGGGTTGAATATGGGAAAGTATGAACTTTTGGCTCCGGTTGGGGATTTTAAAAATTTATATACAGCGATTGAAGCTGGGGCTGATGCGGTATACTTTGGGATTCGGGGACTGAATATGAGGGCTGCGGCTAAGAATTTTGGGATTAGAGATATTCCTCGGATTCGAAAAATTTGTGATTTGAAAAATGTGAAGATGTATTTGACTTTAAATACGGTGATGTATGATGGGGATTTGAAGACGATTGAGAAGATCGTTAAGGTTGCTCAGGGTAAGGTTGATGCGATTATATGTTGGGATATGGCGGTTATTGAACTTTGTCGGAAGTATAAGATTTCTTTTCATGTTTCGACTCAGGCGTCTGTTTCTAACGTGATGGCAGCTAAATTTTATAAGAAACTTGGGGCTAAGAGAGTTGTTTTGGCTAGAGAACTTTCTTTGAATCAAATTAAAAAGATTGCTAAGGTTATTGATGTTGAGTGTTTTTGTCATGGGGCGATGTGTGTTGCGGTTTCGGGTAGGTGTTTTATGTCGCAGTATATTCATGGGTTGTCGGCAAACAGGGGACAGTGTGCTCAACTTTGTCGAAGGACTTGGAATGTTAAGGATGATTCTGGTAATGAGTTGAAGTTGGAAAACTCCAGGGTTATGTCTGCTAAGGATTTGTGTACTCTGCCATTTGTTGATAAAATGAAAAAAGCGGGAATCGTTTCGTTTAAAATTGAGGGGAGGAATCGGGGACCTGAGTATGTTAAGGTTGTTGTTGAGGAATATCGGAAAGCCTTGGATGGGGATTTGAGTAGGGCTGAAATTATTGAGGGTATTGAAAATTTAAAGAAGGTATACCATCGGGGTTTTAGTTCTGGATTTTTCTTGAAGATGCCGACTTCGGATGATTTTTCGTTTAGTGAAAATGGAGAGCAAAATGAGAAGAAGAAATTTGTTGGAAAAGTTTTCAAGTATTGGCCGAAGGTGGGAGCTGCTTCTGTTAAGATGAATGCTGGGAAATTGAGTGTTGGCGATGAGGTTTATGTTATTGGAAATAATAAGGCGATAAAGAGAGCGGTTGTTAAGAGTATTGAGCTAGAAAGGAAGGAAGTTGTGGTTTGCAAGAAGGGCGACGAGGTTGGAGTTGATTTTGGAGTTAAGGTTGGAAATGGTGACGATGTTTATGTTATCAAAAAAGCTAAATAGGTTTTAGGTATGTAGTTTCATGGAGAAGAGGGGAATATCTGCGATTGTTGCGAGTGTGTTAATAATTTTAATTACTATTGCTGGAGTTACGATTCTTTGGGCGGCAGTTATTCCTATGATTAAAAATAGTATTGAGTTGAGTAATCTTTGTTTTGATGCTAAGCTGATGATTGATGGTTCGAGTGGATATACTTGTTATGATTTTGAATCTAATGTTGTTTCAGTTTCTGTTAGCAAGGGAGTTTCTGTTGGTATTTCAAAAGTTGATTTTGCCTTTATTGTTGATGGGAATTCTCATGAGACGAGCAGGACTTTTTCTGGAGGTGTCAATGAGGGTGAGGTTTTTTATTTTGTTCTCGATGGTGATTTGGAGGAGATACGTGTTTCGCCGATAGTTACTAATGGTCGGTCTGAGAAAGTTTGTGATGCTGTTTCTATTACTCCTGAGGTAAAAAATTGTGATATTAACGCCGCTGAGTCTAATATTGAGAATGAATATGTCGCGTATTGGAAACTCGAGAATGATACGAGTGAAGTTACTGAGAGATTTGATGGGACAACCGCTGGAATTGTTGGTGATACCGAGGGAAGAAATGGAATTGGTCGGGGTTTGATTTTTGATGGGAGTGGGGGGTATATGGGGATTAATGATCCAATTAATCTTCAAGGTAAGAATTTTACTATTAGTCATTGGATAAAAACGACAACTATATTATCTCAGCAGTACACTGTGGCTAATACGGGGAATGGTAATGGATATAGGTTTGGAGTTCATGCAGGAGATCTTCAGTTTTTGGCGGGGATAAATATGACTAATTATACTGAACAAACTTGTCCAAGTGATATACAAATTAATGACGGGGAGTGGCACATGATAAGTGGGGTTTTTATTTATGGAGATGCGTTTTATGGTTATGTCGATGGCGAGTTTCAATGTTCTGTTGATATTGACGCTTATCCAACAATGTGGGACCGGGGGCCGAGAATTGGGACATCTTATTGTTGTCATAATTACGATGGAGAAATTGATGAGGTGGGGATATACAATAGAGGGTTGAGTGCTGATGAAATTGAGCAACTTTATCGGCTTCAAAAAGATTAAATAGTATGACTCAATATATTTATATGGATAAGAGGGGGGTATCTACGGTTGTTGCTGTAGTTTTGTTGCTTTTGGCTGTTGTAATTGCGGTTTCACTTGTTTGGACGATGGTTGTTCCGCCGATTAGAGATAAGATGATTTTGGAGCAACTTTGTTCTGAGGTAGATATTGAGATTGTTGGGGGGCGAGATAGTACTTGTTTTGATACGACGACTAGTGGTGTTGGTGTTAAGCTAGATAGGGGAAGCAGCGAGAATGCTATCTCCGAATTTCAGATTATCTTTTCTTTTGATGGGAATTCTAATAAAACAGAAAGAAGTTTTAGTGCTGGGGATCATCCTCGTGAGGTTTTTGACTTTTGTTTTTGGGATGGTGTTAGCTCTTGTATTGAGCCTAATGGTGTATCTGTTGCACCAATAATAACTTATGGTAAGACGAAGAGGGTTTGTGATATTGTGTCAACAATAGATGAATTTCCACCTTGTTCATCAGGGGTTGCTCCGTAATGAAAAAATTTAAGTAAGGAAATTCTGTTATTTATTTATCATAGTCATTGCAACTAAGGCTGCAGTGATTGGGCCGTTCACACGCGGCGTGTGCGGCCCGCTCATAGTTTTTTTGATGTTTGTCGAGGATAAAAATACTTTTTTGGTCTTAAAGCACCTAACTTAGTTTAAATAATACATATACTCAATCACAATAATCCTTAAATAGTGTATAATATACACTAAGGTATGGAAAAAACAACTCAAAATAAAATGCGAGAATATACGGATAAGTATTTCCTTAGAAGCAAAGAGATATTGAAAGCTAAGGAATTGAACCCTTGGGTAAATATGCAAGTGTTTGTTCGAACTGGTCCTGGGAAGACGGCGGGAATAAATGAGGCAGTGAATTTAATTATGGAAAATAGTGATATTGCTGCACAGGGTGGTAGAATTTATGCTAAGGGTGATGGAGTTGATTATGCTCCAAGCGAGACTCAGATGAATATTGTTGCACCTATTCAAAGTATTATTGAGCTTGAGACTGTTTATCTTGGACCAATTGCGGCTGGCGTGACTCGAGAGAATGATGGGAAGGATTTGGATTTTAATGCGATTGGTCAACAGATGAGGCAGGTTGTTGATTTGGCTGGGGACAGGCCGGTTTTGTATTTCGGTGCTAGACACTGGCATTGGACTTATGATAGTGCTCTTGCGAATTTGGCTTTTGAGAATGGATGTGCTGCGGTTGCAACTGATAATGGAGCTAGACCTCGAGGGAAAGAGGGAGTTGGAACTATACCTCATGCTCTTGAGAATGTTTTTGCTTATTACTATGGTAGAGAGAATGCTGTTGTTGAGTCTACTCGGGCTTTTGATGAAGTGATTGATCTAAGTGTTCCACGAATTGCTTTGGTTGATTATAACAATAGGGAGAGTACTGATACGTTGAATACTGCTGTGGCACTTGAAGGTAGATTGACTGGCGTTCGAGTTGATACTTGTGGAGAGAATTTAGCTGAAGGTGGTCAGATGGGGAATAGAAAATATTGGCAAGGGAAGGGCGTTACTGTCGAGGGTGTTTATGCTTTGCGAAAGAGATTGAATGAGGAAGGGCACGAGGGCGTTGGGATAATTTTGAGTAGCGGGTTTAGTAATCCTGAAAAAGTTAAGGCGTTTAACGACGGTGAGGCTAAATATGGGATGCCGCTTTATACTGGGATTGGAGCTGGTTTTCTTGATGGGATTCGGACTGCAACTGCTGATGTTGTTGCTGTTGGTGAGACTCGTGATATGGTGGACTTTTATACTGGTAATGGTGTTGAGGCTAAAAATGTTGTTCACAAGGTTGGAAGGCCGCCTAGGTTAAATAAAAGTTTGAGGAGGGTGGCATGAGAACTGATACGGCGGTTTATGAGACTGATGTTCAGGGAGATTTCGTTTATAGGACGGGTGCGCTTTTTGTTAATGGGCAGAAGGGCTGGACGAATAAGCCATATGGGGCTGAGGCGAGATTGCCAAATGTGATTGAGCTCCATAATTATGCTGAGGCGACTGGGATGAGAATTTTGGGTTCAGTTGATCGTCATTTTTACGAAGATGTGGAATTGATAAGGAATGAGGGTGGAGTCTTTGATGATCACTGTATGAATGGGACTGAAGGACAGTTGAGGATTAAAGAGCTGGAGCCGCAAAAGGATATTTATGTTCGTGCTAAGGACGGTCCTCTTTTAGGAATTAGGAATTATACTGTCGGAGAATTGGATGCTTTTGTTAAATCGGGAATGCATCTTATTTTTGAGAAGCAAAGTTATGATGTTGTTACTAATCCTAATTTTGATGTTGCATTGAGACAACTTGCTGGCGATGGTTTGCGTAAGATTATTGTGAATGGATTTGCGACAGATTATTGTGTTAGGGCTGCGGTTGAAGGGATGGCTAAAATTAGAGATGCTCGTGGTTTGGATTTGCAGCTTTATGTTGTAAGAGATGCTGTTGAGGAAGTTAATATAGATTTTACCGGGAATGTCGACATGGATTTTGGAAAGAAGGCCCTAGAAGAAATGGTGGGTGCCGAGATTAGAGCAAAATTGGTAACTACTGCTGATGTTTTGGAGGGGAAAATATGAAAAGAATAATTTTACCGACAATGAATCCGGAGAAAGTTGCTGATCAGATTGGAGAATTTATTTTGAATGAGATTGTTCCGATTAAATATACTGGTGCGGTTATTGGACTTAGTGGCGGAGTTGATTCGACGGTTGTTGCGGGATTGGCGAAAAGGGCTTTTGAAAAGTACAATAGAGATAATGATGCTGATTTGGTTTTGAGGGGGTATATCTTGCCGTCTAAAGTTAATCATAGTGACGATGCGCGTGATGGGATATTGGTTGCTGAGAAGCTTGGCATACCTTATGAAGTTTTGGAAATTGAGCCTTTGGCGGAGGCTTTTAGGACGACTAATCCTGAGACTTTTGAGAAATCGTATCATGTTGGGAATTTGTACTCGGAACTTCGGGCTACTGTTTTGCATCGGAAAGCTGGAGCTGAAACGAAGTTGGTTTTAGGGACGGGAAATCGTGGGGAGGATTTTGGTGTTGGGTATTATACTTTGTTTGGGGATGGTGCGGTTCACTTGAGTCCGATAGGTGGATTGTCTAAAAGATTGGTTCGCGAGATGGCGGTATACCTGGGATTTGAGGAATTGGCGGATAGGGTTCCGAGTGCTGGGTTGGAAGATGGGCAAACTGATTTTAAGGATCTTGGATATAGTTATGATTTTGTTGAATTATTAGACGAAGGCAGAAAGCAGGGTTTTGATTCGGAGGAGTTAGTGGAGCATTTACAAATAATTGAAATGTTTGATGTCGAGAAGGGTAAATATGAAGGTAGTTACGAGAAAGCTAAGTTTGAAAATGTCGAGGATGCTATTGGAGATATTCATTTCCGTGGGAAGATATCTAGGATAAAAGCGAGGATAGTTTGTCCTCCTGTTTGTGAAGTAAATTTGGATTATGATTGGGATCCTCAAGTTAAGCTTGAGAATTTAAATTAAGAAGCTTGCAAGATGTTTAATGAAGATTTTTTTCAGAAGTTTAGAAAGGTATTGGTTTTAGGTACTGGAGGAGGAAATGATATCGTTAGTGCCACGGTTGTGGCTTCGTATTTTACAAATAGAGGAATTGAATGTGATGTTGCGGGGATATTGAGTCCTGGAGCTGTTCATTATTTTGATGGTAAATTAGAGAGGGTGGTTAATAGGATTGGGGACAATGTGTCTAGATTTATAGACGGTAAAAAACCTAAGCAAATTTCTTTTGTTGATGCTAATCTGCCTGTTTGGGCTAGGGAAGAAGGTTATACTGTTGGGAATTTTTATGATTTTTCTTTGAGAAAGGGGACTGAAGAATTGGTTAATGGGGTTAATCGTTTGATTGAAGAGAATGGATATGATTTGCTTCTTGGTGTAGATGTGGGCGGAGATATTTTGGGAAGAATTGGTAAGGATCGTAATTTGCTTTCGCCTCAGATGGATTTTTCGACATTGTATCTTTTGGGGAAGGCAGGGGTTAAGTCTTACTTGTGTGAATTTGGGCTGGGTACAGATGGTGAGTTGAGGCCTGAGGGCATGAGAGAGATATTGAAAGAGTTGAGAGAAGAAGGCGTTGTGTTATCTGAGGGGGAAATTAAATTGGAGGATCCAGAGACTGAACAGTTTAAGAGACTTTATGAAAAAGTTTCAAAAGTAAGGGCGGGGCATACACAATTTATAACATTGAAAACTTTGGTTGCTAATCCTAAAGAGGATTTGGCGTTAAGTTATCACTCGAGATATAATCTTGGGAGTAAAATAATTGATAATGAGTTTGAAGTAGTAATCCCGAAAGAAACATTTGGTAAGACTTTTTTATTGGATGCTAAGAAATTGGCTGGACTGAGGACTGAGACTGCATTTGGCTATAGGAATTCTCTTGAGCAATTTTTAAGATTGAAGGAGAATGCCCCAGAGTGGAAAACGGAAATGGATTTGTGCTATACGGAAATAAGTGGTAAGAAGGTTTATGTTTTGACCCCGTCGACAAATGTCCCATCAAGTCTGAGAAGGGAAATTCTTAAGGAGGGGCTGGGTAATTTAGAGCGAGGCGAAGCAGATTATGTATTAGTATTAAATCGTGATAAAGATTACATTGGTCAGAATTTATTTACAAGTGAAGTCGGGAAGTTTGTGTTGGTTTCAACCTCGTCTGTTATGGATGAAGTAAAGGGGGTTTTGGAAGATGCCGTTTGTTAAGTATGTGAATCCTGCTGCTACGGCGGATATTATTTTAGAGAATGATTCTGGTGAGGTTCTTTTGATTAGGAGAGGAGAGGAGCCTTATGTTGGTAAGTGGGCGTTGCCTGGTGGTCATATTGAGTATGGGGTTGAAACTCTTGAGGAGTGTGTTGCTCGAGAGTTGAAAGAAGAGACTGATGTTGAGGTTGAGGTTGATGATTTAACTTTGTTGGATAATTATTCTAAACCTGGCAGGGATCCTCGAGGACATTATATTACGCATGTTTATTTTGCTAAAAAATTCAAAGGTATACCTAAGGCTAATGATGATGCAATGGACGCTCGGTGGTGGAGCTTGAGTGATTTGCCTGAGTTGGCGTTTGATCATGCGGATATTTTGAGGGACTATAGGGCAAGATGAAGTATGTGGAATGTCCCGAGGTATACGACGGAAATGAGAGTAATTTGTTTTTGGCTGGTGGAATAAGTGGTTGTTCTGATTGGCAAAAGGAAATGGTTGAGTTGTTGGAAGGTGAAGATTTGGTGGTTGTTAACCCGAGGAGGAAAGGTTTTGATATGGATGATAAAACGATGGAGAAGAAACAGATATTGTGGGAATATGAGCATTTAGAGAAGGCTGATATTGTTTCTTTTTGGTTTGCGTCTGAGACTATTTGTCCTATTACTTTGTATGAGCTTGGGGAAATTTCTAAAATGGATAAAGTTGTTTTTGTTGGTATTGATCCTGGGTATGTTAGAAAAAAAGACGTTGAAATACAGATGAGCTTGATTAGACCAAATGTTGAAATAGTTTATTCTATTGAGGATTTAGCTAGACAAGTGAAAAATGAAATTCGGTAAGATACTAGTTGTTGAAAGTAGGAAGGTAACAGAGAATCATCTGGATAGTGTTAGGAATGTTCGGGAGATTTTGGATAGACGTGATGTTAATTATACGTGGATTAGTTATGATGATTTGTCGAAAGGGTTTTTTGATGATGTTGATTTGGTGGTGACGATTGGAGGGGATGGAGTTTTTATTCGCGTTTCGCATTTTGTTCGTGATACGCCTCTTTTGGGAATTAATAGCGACGAGGATACTAGTGAAGGGGCATTGAAGGAGATTTCTGGGAAGGATTTGAAATGTTTCGAGGAGATTTTGGATGGGAACTTTGATGTTGTACAAAGGACGCGGGCGCGGGTTGTTAGGAATGGGGAGCTTGTGAAGGAGCTTGCGATTAATGAGGTTTATGTTGGGGTTGAGAATCAGTTTCATACTTCGAGGTATACCATTGAGCATGAAGGGCAGGAAGAAGAGCAGAGGAGTTCTGGGGTTTTGATTGCGACGGGAACTGGAAGTAGCGCTTGGTATAATTCGGCTGGTGGTGAGAAGTTTGATGCAAGTGGGAATAGCTTGAAATTTATTGTTCGGGAGCTTTTTAGTGCTAGATTATTTCGTCCTAGAATTTTGCATGGGGAAATTTCGGGTGAGAAAGAAATTGTTTTGAAGTCTAAGAGGAAAGATGGTGGGGTGATTGCTATCGACGGTGCTATTGTTTATCCGTTTAATTCTGATGATGAAATTAGGATTCGGGTTTGTAGTCAAAGATTAAATGTTATTGTGCCGAGAAAATGAGGGTAGGGATATTTGGTGGGAGTTTTGATCCGATCCATAATACGCATTTGAGAATTGTTAAGGAAGTTATTGGCAAGAAATTGGTTGATGAGGTTTGGGTGATGCCCTGTAAAGAACATGCATTTGGAAAGAGGTCTGTTATTTTTGATGATCGTGTTGAAATGGTTCGATTGGCAGTGGATGGTTTGGAGAGAGTTCGGGTTAGTTTATTTGAATCTGGGATTGATGGGGTGACGTATACCTACAAAACTATGGGGCTTTTGAAAGAGAAATATCCTGAGTATGAGTTCTTGTGGATTGTTGGGTCGGATATTCCTAGAGTGATAAATAAGTGGAAAAATTACGATGAGCTTTTGAGGGAAATTGAATTTGTTGTTTTTGAAAGGGAAGATTACCCTATTGAGAATAAGTTTGGGATGAGAATTAAAGGTGCGATTCGTGATAATGTTGATGGGGCTTCGTCGACTGAGATTCGACAATGTGTTCAGAATGGCGATTCTTTAATTGGACTGGTTCCTGGGGCAGTTGAAAAATATATAAAGCGAAAAGGGCTGTATAAGTTATGAAAGAAAAGGGATTGAGGGATTATGAGCATCCATCGGTTACTGCGGATATAGTTGTTTTTTCCGTGAAGGATAATGACTTGAAGGTTTTGTTAATTAAGCGAGCGCTCAAACCGTTTGAAAATAAGTGGGCTATTCCTGGCGGATTTCTTCGGATGCATGAGTCTCCTGAGGATGCAGCTCATCGAGAATTAAGGGAAGAGACGGGGGTTGATTCTTGTTATCTTGAGCAGCTTTATACATTTGGGGCGGTTGGTAGGGATCCAAGGGGTCGAGTTATTTCGATTGCTTATTTTGCTTTGATTAATTCTGATGATGTTTCCTTGAGGGCTACTACGGATGCTAAGGATGTGAAGTGGTTTTCTGTTGGTAAATTGCCTAAGCTTTCATTTGACCATAAGGAGATTTTGGATTATGCTTTGAAGCGGCTTCGGTGGAAGTTTGAATATACGACGATTGCGTTTTCTTTGTTGTCTGGAAAATTTCCGTTGTCTAACTTGAGGAGAATATATGAGACTGTTTTTGATAAGAAGTTTGATAAGAGGAATTTTAGTAAGAAGATTTTGTCTTTGGGGATTGTGAAAGAGACGAGTGAGATTCAGCAGGGAGTTGCTTTTAGGCCGGCTCAGCTTTATGGGTTTACCGGGAAGGTTGGCGATATTATTAAGATGATTTAGATTTGTCTAGTATAATAATTCTTAAATAAGACTGATTTGTGGAGTTTTGTATGAAGGTAATTCCATGGATTGGGTATTATGGTAGAATGAAGTCAGCGAAGCAGGCTCTTGAAGGAGCGGGCTATACTGTTGACATGAGGGGGAATATGCATTGTGGGATGGGCGCTCTTACTCAAAATAATTATGATATTATGATAGTTCAGGATTCAGTTGAAGCTGGGACATTTGAATTGCCCGAGGGAGTTCGTCCTGATGATCCGATAGGAAGAGTTCAGGCTTTTTTGGGTGTAGTGAGGAGATTAGAAAGATATTCTGAAAGTCCGATTATTATTCCGCATACTATTTCTGCAATAGATAGAGCCAGGGAATTGGAGATTGATGCAAATATTCATCTTGTTAGTATGCTTTATGCTGATTCGACAACTTGTTTGGTTGAGACTGTTGGGAAGTATTTAAGCTAGGTTAATTTTATATGGAATGGGTTGTTGTTGATGTGACCTGAGTTGTTTGGTATAATAATTCTTAAATAAGGTTGATTTGTGGAATGGCTATGACAGATGAGATAGAAATTCCATGGCTTGGACAGAATAGTAGAGTAGATAGATATGTTCCTTCCTGTGGAAAAAAGGGATTTAAAATTATACCTTCTGAATCTGTAGCGAGTGGACTTGAGTTACTTAGGGAAGTTGATTATTATCCGGCCATTATTGTTCAAGACTGGATTGAGCCCAGAATGACTCTTCCAGCTAGAGTTGAATCTAATGCGGACATAGTCTCATATTTATTGCAAGAAGTGAGAAATATTCCAGATTATTGTTTTGAAGAAGGTGGAGGAGTTCCGATTCTTATTCCCTATTATCCTGGGGCACGTCAAGAATTAGAAAAACTTAGAATTGATAAGGGTATTTATTTTCTTGATATGAAAGCAGAGGGTGGTTCTTTGGACTGTGTTGCCAATAAACTTGTAGAGATTTTGAGTCTTTAGAAATTTTTATAAGGGGAGGAATCTTAATTTTACCATGTTAGAGCAGTACTTTGAGAATCAATATTTGAGGGCGTTGGTGGTTTTCGTAGTTGTGTTTGTAGTTTTGAGATTGGTGGTTTATATTATTGCCCATGTTTTGCCGAAGCTGGTTTCTAAGACTAAGACAACTTTGGATGACGTTATTCTTGAGAAGACTTCGTCGCCGTTGACGATTATTGCGCTTTTGGCTGGTGTTCGTTTTGCTATTGGCGAGGTTAATTTGCAAGAGACTTTGAGCATGACGATTGAAGGAATTATTTTGACTTTGATTATTTTTGCTGCTGCTATCTTGGTTTATTATGTTTTGGACTCGTTGATTATGATTGGGTTTAAGGAATTTGGTGGTAAGTCTAAGGTAAAAATTAATGAGAGCTTGTTGCAGTTTTTTCATAGTATTTTGAAGATTGTGATTATTGTGGTTGCGTTCTTGGTGATTTTGGCTAGTTGGGGAATTGAGATTGGGCCGCTTTTGGCTGGGCTTGGCGTTGCTGGTATTGCGATTGCTTTTGCTTTGCAGTCTACTTTGAGTAATATTTTTGGTGGGATTTCGATGTTGCTTGATAAGTCGATTAGCGTAGGGGACGCTGTTAAGTTGGACGATGGAACGATGGGAAAAATAAAGAAAATTAATCTTAGGAGTACTAAGGTTTTGACGTTTGATAATGAATATATGATTGTTCCGAATGGGAAGTTGAGTGAGAGTAATATTCAGAATATTGCGTTGCCTGAACCTAAGGCTCGAGTCGTTGTTCCTTTTGGTGTTGCTTATGGTAGTGATGTTGATAAGGTTAAGAAAGTTGTTTTGGCGGAAGTTAAGAAAGTTGAGCATTATGTTGATGACCCTGAACCTTCTGTTAAGTTTTTGGAAATGGCAGATTCAGCTTTGAATTTTAAGGCGTTTTTTCATGTTGATACTTATGAGAATAGGTATGCCGCACTTGACGAGGCTAATACTCGAATTTACAAGGCTTTAGGTAAAAATAAGATTGAGATTCCATTCCCTCAGATGGATGTTCATTTGAAGAAGAAGTAGCTAGTTAGTTTTTATGGCTGTGATTAGAATTATTGCTCCGAGGACGAAGCCGGCTATGATGTCTGTTAACCAGTGGACTCGAAGGTAGATTCTTGTGAAGCCGATTAGAAGGATGATTAGGGTTGTGATTATTGTTATTAATTTTGTTTTTTTCTTTGGGATTAGGTAGACTAACATTCCTAGGAATACTACTACGACAGTTGCGTGGCCGCTTGGGAAAGAGTGACTGGTGCTTTCGATTAGAGCGTTTAGAGGTCTGGATCTTTGGGATACTTCTTTTGTTATCCAAATTAGTGCTCCTGTAATAATCATTGTTATAGCGAATATGGTTCCTTTTTTTCTTGAGACCTTTAAAAAGAGGTATGCTGAGATTATTAGGGAGATTACGATTAGGACTTCGGGTTCGAAGATTGTTGAGACGATTTTTGAGAATATTGTTAGGGGTTGGTTTTCGATTTGGGTCATTAGAGCGTTTGTGGCTGTGTCAATTGTCATGTTGGAATTAGTTTATGTAAATATTTAAAATGTTTGGATTGCTTTGGTTGTTATGGCTAAGATTGTTTTGATTTCTTGTGTTAGTATGAAACTTAATCATGAGTCTGCTGCTCGAGATTTGTATGTGAGTCCACTTTTTTGTAAGAATCTTCGATATGCCGAGATGCTGAATCCTGATAAAATTTTTATCTTATCGGCTAAATATGAATTACTTGGGCTTAATGATATTGTTGAGCCTTACAATAAAACTTTGAATACCATGTCTTTGGAGGAAAATAAAAAATGGGCAGATTTGGTTTTGAATCAGTTGAAAGAGTTTTCAGATTTTGAGAATGATGATTTTGTTTTTTTGGCTGGCAATAATTATAGAAGATTTTTGATTCCGCATCTCAAGAATTATTCTGTGCCAATGGAAGGTTTGGGTATTGGAAAGCAGCTTCAATGGTTAACTAAAAAAATTAAGGGTGGGAATTGTAGGGTGCTTCATAGATTGTTTGATAAAATGGAAAAACACTCATTTCCTTTTGATGAAGGTGGTATCCCAAAAAATGGGATTTATGTTTTATTTGAAAAGGGTGAAATGGGACATTCTGGGAATAGGGTTGTTCGCGTTGGTACACATACTGGAGTTGATCAACTTAGGTCTAGGTTGTTTCAGTATTTTTTGAATGAGAATAAAGATAGAAGTATTTTTAGAAAAAATATCGGAAGAGCTTTGTTAAATAAGAGGGGAGATTCTTTTCTCGATAGCTGGGAGTTGGATTTGACTACCCTTGAGGCTAAGGAAAAATATAGCAAAGAAATTGATTTTAAAAAACAGAAAGAAACTGAGGGGCAAGTGACTAGGTATATTCAAGATAATTTTTCTTTTGTGGTCTTTCCCGTTGGGGATAAGGTTCGGAGACTTGAGATTGAATCTAAGATTATATCTACGGTTTCTAATTGCAAAGAATGTTTTCCTTCTGCTGAATGGTTGGGGAATTTTTCTCCTAAAGATAAAATTAAGAAAAGTGGGCTTTGGTTGGTTAATGAACTTTGGAAAGAGGGTTTGAGTGATGATAATTTGAAAGAATTAGAAAACTTAATATCTGTGGAATAAAATAAGCCCGTTACTATCTCGAATGTATATTGTGTCGCCGTCGGTGTTCCAAATGTGAGAGAATGTTTCTATATATTGTGAGTTGGGTTGTATTGTTGCTTGGTAGATGTGATTTGCATCGTCTTTGTATGTGATTTCTAAAATAATATTGCAGTTATTTTTGAGGGTTAAGGATTCTGGTTCGTCTGTTTTGAATTCTATGATTTCTATGCAGTTTTCGTTAGGTGATTTTTGCCAGAGGTTTAGTTGATTTGTTCTTGCGAATTCTTCGGCTTTTTTGAGGGCTTCGTAGTGATGGTCTTTTTCATAGTAGTATAAATTTCCTAATCCTTCTTTCAAAATTGCCTCGTTGATGTTTTGATTGTTTAGGAAAATGTAGGCTAAGGTTCTGCCATATTTGTCATGACCTGTTTTTTCGATTGAGATTTTGTTATTTTGAATTGTTTTATTAAGGAACTGTTTTGCCTCTTTGTAGAATTGCTTTGATCTTTCTGGGGTATTGATTCCTTCGAGTCTTAGGATTTCTCCGGATTCTAATTTTATCGTATCTCCATCTGTTATGTGTTGGACGTATGATGTTTGGAGTGATTTTGATGAGGCTATTTGGTAGTAGAAGATGCCTGATGTTATGAAAAGGATGATTAGGATCGTGGGTTTGAAGTTCATGGTTGTTTTAGGACAGTAAGGTTTAAAAGTGTAATTTTTGTTGATGTCATATGAGTAAAGTAAGGATTAAATTACAGAGTGTCGATATCGATAAATTGAATGAAGTTATCGATAGGATAAAGACGATAGCTAGTGGAGCTGGAATGCCAATAAGTGGTCCGATTCCTTTGCCGACTAAGCGATTGAAAGTTACAACTCGAAAGTCTCCTTGTGGGGATGGTACTGCTACTTTTGATAGATATGAAATGAGAATTCACAAGAGAGTAATTGACTTGCCAGCTAATGATAAAATTCTTCATAATATTATGAGAATATCTATTCCTAGAACTGTAAAGATTAAGATCGAAATGGTGGACTGAGGTCAAAAATTTCGTTGGTACAAAATTCTTTGGGAAATTTCTGCAGAAATTTAAATTGTTTAATTCTACGAGATGTGACTATTGGAATTAATATTTATTTGGCTTGTGCGGCTCTATAATTAATTTTATAAAGTGAGTTTTGTGTGATTTTTTATGGAACAAACATGGAGAGTTTATGCTCCGAAAGATAGGGATACTAGTTATGACTGTAAGGCGAATCTTAGGACTATAGTTAGCGTGGCTTTTGTTTTTGGTAGTCCTTTGAGATCTCATCTAAAGGCTGATTGGGGTGATGATATTTATTTGGTGAATGTTGATGATGAGGAAGTTGCTGTTGTTGCTAGGGAGAGGGGGCAGAGGACTCAATCTAAAGGGGTATTTGATGATAGGGAAGAGGGTATATTTTATTGTGTTTCTGATGGGAATGAACGGGCTGTTGAAAGTGCTATTGTGAAAACTTTTATGTAGATTGATTATTGATTGAAATATTTTTCTTGGTTAAGATATCGCAAGAGTTCATTGAATTCTTTTTTGATTTCTGGGAAGTCTTCAAAGTATTTTTCTTTGTGTTTCCTTATGAATTCTTCTGTCCAGTTTGTCCATTTTTCTTTGTGGTCTAAACCTTGAATTAAGGGATCTAATTTGTCTATTGCTGTTGCGAATTTTGCTTCTGGTGTTTTTCTTTCTCGGTATTCCTTGTGTAATTCTGAAATTTTAGTGGATTGAGTTTTTGGTAATTCTTTTAGAAAGTTTAGGTTGGGGGTGGTTTCGGAGTTTTCGTTTTTGATGTTTGGGTGTAGTGGCGTATCTCCGATTTCAATTTCTTCTATGTCGTGGTAGATTAGGAGGTCGTAGACTTTTTGTTTATTTAATTTTGTTAATATTTTTGAGAGGAAGTAATCTGCTAGAATTAGGCAGCTCCAAGAATGTTCTGCGACGCTTTCTTTTCTGTTGCCGTTTGTGCTTAGTCTGTCGATTCTTTTGAGTTCGTATAATTTTGAAAGTTCGATGAGTTTTGTCATGTTATATTAAATATTTTGATGTTTAAGAATTCTTTGAATGCTTAATTTTTTAAAGTGATTTTTGTGTGTCCCATTAAGCCCACGTCGCATAACGGTATTGCACAAGACTGGAACTCTTGACCCTTCGGGGTGCCCAGGTTCGACTCCTGGTGTGGGCGTTTATTCTAATTTACTTAGATTGAATTGGTGTGGTGATAGCTAGATGCGTAAACTAGATAAATCTGGATTATTTTTATTTGACATGGGTATTTTTAAATTTTTTAGAAATAGGAAAGCTATTTCGTCAGAAGTGAAAGTTGAGGATATTAGTTTTAGCGATATTGAAGACTGGATTAAGAAAAAGGTAGAAATACTTTTGCGAAATGAGACAGAGACGCTTAGGAAAGCTGAGGATAAATTGAAGGAATTTTATATTTCTGTTGAATCTAAGCTGGAAGGGTTGGAGAAAATTGATCTTAAATCTAAGAAAGAACACGAGCGGACGAAAATTTTGGTTAGACAGGGTTTGAATAATTATGTTAATTCGGTTCGTGTTTTATTGAGAGACTTGAATGGACTCGATAAGAACAATTTGGAAAATTTTGCTCGGGAACTTAATAAGATGTTCATGCATTTTGAAAAGACTAGTGCTGTATTTTATGGACGGGCTACTTATTTGATTGGGGATGAGATGGCAGCTGTTCGGAATGAAATTCGAATTTTTTATAATGGAATGCTTAAGGAGATTGGTGAATCGTTGATTAATGATTTGAAAAGGACTGATAAGATTAAATTAAAACTTGAGAAGATTAATAATAATAATTTTATGGAAATTGAGAAAGGGATTATGGTGAGGAATGAGAAAATTGATGAGGCTATGAATAAAGAAAAGGGATTGAGGGGTGAGATTGAGGAAATTTTGAATAGTTCGGAACATGCTTTGAGATTAAAGGTTAGAGAGAATATTGAAAAGTTTGAGGTTGGGTTAGATGGGGAAGTCGGTCGGTTGAAGGAACTCATTGATTTTAAAAAATTAACAACCCTTACTCATTCAAACGAAAGGGAACTTAAGACTGTTAAAGATTATAGGGCGCATTTTGTTTCAGAATTTTTTGAAGATAATGGAGAAAGATTGCTTGCTTTATTAGTGAGTTGCAATATGAAAAGTTCTGAAATTAATAATCAGGTTGATTTGATTAAGAAAAAAAGACTTGAGTTAGATGAGAAACGTAAGAAAGTTGGAGTTGATTATACCGTCGTTAAATTGAAGGAGATTGACGGAACTGTGAAAGAACGAGAAATTATTGAGTTGGAGAATATCAAAGAGGATCGTCGTTTGGAGGATTTAAAATTGAAGATGAAGGGGCTAAAGAATGAGGTTATTGAATTAGTTGAAGAGTTTGGTGGAATTAAGATCGTTTCAATACCAAGCTGATTTTTATTTGAAACTTTTACTTATTCCTTCTTTCCAGAATGATGGGAGCGGGTTTGCTATGAATCCTCTGAACTTGCTTGAATAAATGTGAGTTATTCCTTTATGTTCTTTGAATTTTTCAAAATGTTCGTTTGTTGATTCGTAAATTTTTTGGATTATTTTTCTTTCGAATTCTTTTTGTAGAAGTGAGGAGGGTTTTAGCGCTAGGAAGTCGGCTTGTCTTAGAATGTTTACTTCGAGGTTTGAGGAGTTTTGTGAAATAAATATTATGCTGATGTTTTTGTGTCGCGCTACCATTATTAATTGGCTTAGTAGTTTGTTTGCGTTGCTCATTGAACTTCTTGAATTGAACAGGACTCCTCCTTCGTCAATTAAGACCATTGAGTTGTTTTTGATTTTTTCTATGTCTGAGACGACGTTTATCCATGAGGGCATTTCTTCTTCTTTGAATCCTATTGCGAAACATTCTTTTTTGTGTCTTGAGTGGAAATTTTCTAGAAATTTTATTCCGAATGCGGTTTTACCTGATCCTCTTGCTCCTAAGATTATTCCTATTTGACTGTCGGATTTTGAAACGTGGTCTATCCACTTGAAGTAGTCGCCTTCTATTATATGGATGATTTTGAATTCTTCGTGTTTTGGTTTAATGGCATTTCTTTTTACTTTTACCTTTTCTACCTTGCTTTTTTCTGATATTTTTTTACCGAGTTTGTATGAACCTTTGACGTAATAGTATGGTAGTTTTACTATGAAAAGTAGGCTTTTGCCTAGATATTTTAGAAATTTTGAGTCTTCTTTTTTCTTCTTTTTTGCCATACTTAAGTTAATGTTGGTTTGGATTATAAATTTATGTTTACATTTTGATGTAGTTAGATTTAAAATAGTTAGATTTGTTAAGTTTTAGTAAGCCGCATCGTATTGGGCCCACATCGTATAATGGTATTGCACCGGTCTAGAAAACCGGGCCTGAAAGGGCATCCCCGTTCGATTCGGGGTGTGGGCGTTCCCTTATTCTAATGGTCGCGAGATGAAATTGTATATCATTAATTTTATATATTCTAATTATTTGTTTAGAGTATGAATAAAGAAAATTTAGAACTGGCTGAAGAGCATGTCAAGTTAGCTGGAGAGCTTGTGACGAAAGAAGCGCAAGAATCCGACGGCGATGAGAAGAAGATTTTGACTGATGCTGCTTTCTCGCTTGAAAAGGCTGAGGCTGATTTAGAAGAGAGTACCGATTAGAATTCCATTTCAATTCGTAGTTCTGTTAGCGCGTTGAGATATTTCCCTATCATTCTTAGATGGTGGAATATTTCTTTTTCGTCTTCGTTTGCTTTTTGGTATAGCTCGGCTGCTTCTAAGAAAATTTCTTTATCAATATTCGAGATTTTATTGACTTTTTCTGGGTCGAATTTGTAAAATAAATCGTAATAAATGTTGAAGGTGTCGCTTGTTGCCTTGGCTAGCTTTTTTATGTTGGTGAATTTTTCATTTGGGAAATCTCGTAATAGGTGGAATGATATGTTTTTGAATTCGTCTCCGATAAGTTCTAGTAGCCATAGGGTTGAAAATAATAATTCGGATTTTCTTAATTCTTGGTTGCTTGTTTTGTTTAGGATTCGAATGCAATAATCGTGGAATTTGTCTAGGTTGACGTCGACGTTGTGTATATTTATTAGGTTGCTGGAGTTATTTTTGTTTATGGCCCCCAGGGTCTCTTCTGTCATTTGTTGAATCAATAAGAAGACTCGTCTTAAGGAATTGTCAAATTCTTTGCTTGTTGTTTCGCCCATTTCTTTTATTAAAATGAAATCTTTTCCGTGCTCAACGATTTCAAAGCCGATAAATCGGTCTACGAATCCTTGCAAAGCGCCTAGGACATTTTTCTTTTCTCTTTGTTTTTTATATCTTAGGTCGAGTTTGTGGGTTGTGAAAAATTTATAGGGGTCGTCAAATGTTTGTTTTGGATCAAATTTAACTAGGACTTCGTCGTAACCTTCTCGGTAAACGGCCATGAAATATTTCCAAATGGTTGGGATATCCATACCTTCTATGTTGAATTCGGCTTTTTTCCTTTCGCTGGTTTTTTCTGTTGTAATAAAAAGTCCGTTATCTTTTTCGATTAAATCTATTTCTTTTCCTGGCATTAAATTAAATTTTTTACTCCAGTTGCTGGGAAGAGTTATTGTTAATGTGTTGTGTCCTTGTTTGATTATTTTTCTTTTCATCTTATTATTTATAGAGAAAAATATATTTAAATGTTTTTCAATATATACACTAGTGAAGATAGGGTTATATATATTGGGTAGAGAATATATTGGAAATTATTAAGTGAGAATTTTGGTTGATTTTTTTATGGAAACTAGAGAAGTCCGAGGCTGAAATGACGTGTGAGAGGTTGAAAGAATTAATGGAATATGAGTTGCCTCATTACCAAGAGCAACTTAGGGAAAGGGGGGTTTATTTTGATTGGCTAACTAAGTATGATGTTTGGGATTATTTAGTTGAGAGAGATTTCCAGAAGAGATATTTTAGAGAGTGGGCTGCGAACGAAAAGCGAGAATTTTGTGGTGGGTGTGATGCTAATGGTAGTTGTGATATTCGATGATTAGTCTAGGTTTGCGTTTATGACTCTAACATCTGGTGACCATAGTGAAACTTTGTCGCCTTTGAACCTTACTCCTCTTGCTACTTTTTGGACTAGTTCTCTTCTGGCTTTGTCCATATAGAATTCCATGAATTTTTCTGGTTGTTCTTGTTTTAGGATTTTCCAGAATAGTCCTTGGATGTTTGGGTAGGGAAATTTTGTGACGACGATTGAATTGCATTTTTCTCCGGCGAAGTCCACTCCCCTTGAACATTTCGTTGTGAAGAGAATGTCTTCTTCGCCTGATGTGAATTCGTCGATGTTTGTGTTACCTCGGGATTGGATATCTCTTAATCTTTCTTGAGTTATTAGGTTGTCGAATTTTAGTCTTGCATTTTCTTCTTCGGTTGGGAGATCTTTGAATGCTGAGACATGGACTAGCGTTGGGGGCTTTGCATTTGCCATACACAAATCTAATATTTTTAGATACATGTTTCTTGTGATTGTCCCATTTTTGTAGTTTGAGAAGCTACAGTTTCTTTCGAGGCCTGTTCGTTGTTTGTAGATTTTCCCTGGGTTTTTTGTTTCGGCTTCAACTACTTTGAAGCTATCTAGGCCGAAGATGTCTTTTAGGACTTGCTCTGAATGTAATGTTCCTGACATCATAACTAGGACGTTGTTTTGGTCTACTAGTTCTTGGAGTTTTTGGGCGAGGTTGATTGAGACTAGGCTGACCATAATGGTGTCTTCGGATTTTTTTGAGAAGAATCCTTTTTGGTTTTTGTCTTTTTCTATTTTGTCGATTGCGATGTATGTTTCGTCTAGGAGGTTTTCGAATATTCTGGCAATCTCTACGATGCTATTGTAATAGTTGAGTTCTTCGTCTTCGGCGAGGTTTGGATTTTCAAGGACTGTTTCTATTAGTTTTATAATTGGGGAAGATTTTATTTTTTGAATGTCAACTATTGGTGGGGAGAAAAGCATGTCGTTTATTTCATGAATTAGTTCTTTGACTTTGGTTCGTTTTTCTTGGTCTTTTGGGACTAGGCTTGAGAGGGCAGAGTGGAGTCGGTTTAGGTTGATTTTTCTTTCGTTAGCGAAGCTGTCTAAGAATTCGTCGCATTCGTCGATTATTTCTAGGTCTGTTTTTGGCTTTCGTCCCATTTGGGTTTCGATTTGATATTTCATTGAGTTGAAGATTAGGACATCAGCGTCTTTGTAGGATTTGTATTGGTCATAATATCCGCAGCCAGTTTTTCTGCAGAATAAGGCGTATTCTTTTCCGCAGATTGCTTCGTATTTTTTCTTGTTGGTTTCTGGGAGACCTTTTGGATTTACTTCTGCGGGCATTAATGGAGCCCAGTATGGACAGGCTGGTGCGATATTCATTCTTTTGACGTCGGAGGCTGTGGAAAAATCTCCTTTTTCTACTTCTGGGTTCATGTCGACGTATTTTAGAAGTTGTTCTGTATTTTTGTCTCGGATTTCAATTGTACAAGGGAGTTCTGGGTCGTCGGCTCTTTCTCCGCTGAACGGACATCTGAAATTATTTCTGCCTTTGATGACTGCGATATTTAGAGGCTTTTTGTCTTTGAGGATGAATTGTTTTTTTGTGTAGTCTGTTTCGTATTGTTCTTGGAGGGATTTTATTGGGACGACTATGGAAGTTTTTTTGAAATGTCTTGCGAGGTTTAGGGCGATTGCGCTTTTCCCAGAGCCGCAAACTCCTTTGATGAAGATGATTTTGTTGCCGTCATTAATTGCGTCTAGGATTTCTTTGACTATGTCTGCTTGGGTTTTTCCGTTTGAGAAAGTTAGGGGCGGAAGTTCTTCGCTTGAGCTACTGAATAAATTTGCCCCATCGCCTGAATCGTCCTCGGTTTTTTTATATAATGACCACATATTATGCCTCTTTAGGATTAGAAATCGGGGTGATGGTTTAAAGGCTTTGTTGTAACTGAAGATACTTATTAATCATATAAAAATTTATATATATTTATGCTTGTGAATTGTTATGGATGGAGTTTTAGAGAAGCAGGTTTTGTTTGATGGTGGAGAATGCCCAAAAAAATGGGTGGAGTATGGGGGTGCACCTGGGCAAATCCCGGATGAATTTGTTGAAAGTTGTAGGATGGGTGCGGCGAATTTACATGTATTTAGAATGGGCTGGTATCGTGAGTGTTTTTCATGTGGCTATAAAATAGGCTGTCAAGAACGTGCTTGCAATACTGGAGAACAGGGCGAAGGCTGTTGAGAGTTGGTGTGTTATTTTATTGTGGTATATATATAGGTGGTTGATTTTTAGTGAATCGTCTAAATCTTTTTTGGCTTTTATCGACGGTGATGTTGTTTTCTTTATCCTTGAGTAAAATATTTTATCCGAATTTTCTTGAAAGTTACAGGTACTAATGTTTAGTGATGAAAAACTGGCGAAAGTGTTAAATAGATATATGTTTTTAGTTGGATATGAAATCGGAAAAAACATGTATTAGTTTGGTGGTTTTCTCGTTGCTATTATTGACTTTTGGTTTTAGTTTTGTTAGTGCTGTTCCGATTAGTACAACTTCTCATGATTCAAATCCTGAAATAAACCCCGAGTGGTCTACAGCTGGTATTCCTGTTGATTATACAGTTACTATTTGTAATTTGCTTGGTGGTGGTGGTGATTCTATAGATGAAGTTAGAATATATCAGAGTTCTGGATACACTATTATTAGTGCTGATGAGAAGGATAATTGGTTTAAATCTGCATGGAATCCAATATAGGAGTTTTACCAATATACAGCTAATGGTCCAATCTATTATATTGATGAAGATGAATGCACTGATTTTACCTTTACCGCTCAGACACCTGATGAGGCTGCTTGTTCTGTTGAATGGAAATTTGAGACTAGAGATTTAAATAATGTTTGGAAAGAGATAACTGACACCACAAGTGTTGACAAGCTTAAGCCGTCTCTTGTTAAAACGGTAACTGGTTCACAAATGCTTAATGGACTGAATATTCCTTGTCCTAATGGTCCTGCAGATGGAGAGGAGTGCTGGATACGTCAAAGTACTGATATTGAAGTAGCTGTTAGTGATCAAGGTGTATGTAATCCTCCAAGCGGACTTGATTGGTGTGAGATAACATATATGTTAGATGGAAGTGGACCTAATTTAGTTGTATATGAGGATTTGGATGGAGAATTGACGTGGGGACATACACTCTCTTTTGAAGAGGATTCTTTACATGTGTTAAGTGTTACTTGTATGGACCGAGCTGGTAACTTATTAGAAGATATTGAGGCATTTAGGGTTGATGATACTCCTCCTGAAACCACAAAAACATATGATATTCCTAATTTTGCTCCCTTTGGAGATATAAATAATGGTGCGCCATATCCTCATTATATTGACACAACCACCTCTATTGTTTTAGATGCTATTGATCCTGATCCTACTGGCGAATCATGTAATATTGGTGATGTGACAACTTATTATTTTGACACCATTGTGCCTGATTATCAATGTGAGAATGAGGGCGAGTGTCAGCCTATTTGCAAGCCTCTTCCTTTTTTACCTGTTGGTACATTTGGTGAACCATCTGTAACGCCTTGTAGTTGGGAAACTTATCTTGCTCCTTTTACAAAGGGCGAAGAGTCATGTCATATTTTACAGTTTTATAGTGTTGATGGTATTGGTAATATTGAGAATATGAATCATCAATGTGTATTTGTAGAAGATAAGCCACCTATTGTTAATAAGAACAATGGTGATGCAATTTTTGATTTTGGTGAACCAAATTTTATAACAAGTGTTAATTCAAGGGGGGGGTTTCATTGGATAACATCAGATATGCCCATAACTTTTACTTGTACTGATCAAGAGCCACATCCGTCTGGAAATGAGGAGCTTTGTTTTAAGGTTTCTTATGATTATCCTAATTGGGATTATGTCACTAATGATTATTGTGATGGTGAATTAGAAAATGGATATTGTTGTGTTGATGCGACTCCAAATGACCCTTTTGATTTTTACTTTAATGAAAATGAAGAGTCGATGCATAATTTAGAATATTTCTGTAGGGATGCTCTTGGTCATAAAAGCGATGAACATATTCAATATTATAAGGTTGATGATACTGCTCCTAGTTTGATTGAGAAGACTATCGATGGACCAAGGATTGCATTGCAAGGTGAATGTCCTCCAAGGCCTGGTACAGATGACATTTGTCATATTGATGGTGTGACTACTATTGGTGTTGAAGTAGAAGACGGTGGAGAGATTTGTGCTATTGGTGTTGACGAGTGTAGGTGGAAGTATAGTGTATATAATGAATTTAAAGGATGGTCTCCATACACTGAATGGTATTATACTTTCCCAATAAACTTCCCTGAAGAATCTAAGCATGAGTTAGTGATTGAGTGTTATGATGAATTAGGTAACACAATGGATGATACTGAGATATTTTATGTTGATAAGACTGCGCCTGAGACGACTTTTAGCGTTACTGGTCCACAAATTCCTGATCCAATATTGGAGAGTTCTGATTATCCAAGGTATGTTGATACTGTTTCAAGGATAGTATTAAGTGCGACTGATGATATTGGACCTCATGATTCTGGTGTAGATGAAACTTATTATAGAGTTACTCAAGTTGATGAACAATATTGTGAATCTGCTGCATCGGGATGTAGTGCTGCTCAAGGTGATGGTGTTTTGGGCGGATGGGCAACTTATTCTGTGCCGTTTGGAATTGATGAGTCTTGTCATTTGATTGAGTATTATAGTGTTGATAATGTTGATAAGATTGAAGATACTGAGAAGCAATGTGTGTTTTCTGACCATACAGCGCCTTTAATTGAGAAAGAATTTGTGGGTTCACAGATTCCAAATCCTGCAATTGATTACCCATATCCTCATTACATTAATTCAGACACTATGGTTTATATAGTTGCAACGGATCCAGAGCCACATCCGTCTGGAATGAATAACGTTAAGTATAAAGTTACTTTGGTTGGAAATGATGCTTGTATGTCTGAGAATGTTTGTGAACTGACTGAAGGAAGTGGAGAGTTTATACCTATTAATGGAGGAGAAGTGAGATTTCCAATATTGGAGGATTCTTGTCACTTGATTGAGATAGAGGCTGAAGATAATGTTGGTAAAAAATCTGCGCATAAACAATGTGTCTTTGTTGATAATCAAAAACCCTTAATTGAAAGAGAAATAATTGGTCCTAAGATTGGAGATTGTGCGCAGGGGCATATTGATGATTGTTATATTGACGGCGTTACAACTATTGAAGTAACCGTAACAGATCCAGAGCCACATCCAGTTAATGGAGTAACTTGTGAGTGGGATTATGATGTTTTGGGTGGAGAAAAAACAGGAACGGGAGATAGTGGATTAACGTCTCCTTTTATTATAAGTTTCCCCGAAGAATCAGAGCATTTGCTGACAATTATATGTAGGGATGATTTAGGAAATGAAGTTGTTTATGATGAAACATTATTGGTTGATAAGACTGCTCCTGGAATTAATAAGTATTATGGACAACCAAGGTATTATTCTGATATAGCTAATGATAATTTGTGTTATAAGGATGGTGATAATCGGTGGAATTGTTACGAGAGTTTGGCTCCTGCATTATCTGATATAGGTTATACAGAACTTCCAAGAGGGAATATAATGTATTCGACTGAGGGACCTTTGTTGGAGATAAGTGTTCAAATGTCTGGGCTTAAAGCTAATACAGATTATCAATTGACACTTAATGGAAGAGATGGTAATGATGGTAACTCTGAATTAGGAAATAATTGTGATAATCCAAACGGACCAAAAGCAGGATATGTTCATGCTTGGGAGTGTGGAACTTGGGCTGGAGGTACAGGACAAGAAGGATTTTGGAACTTTGATATGACGGCGACTTCTGATAATGAAGGTAATTATGAATCAACTTATTATTTAGAAATGCCTGATGGTCATTATGGAATAGGACCAACTCATAATTTTGGAGTAGGATTTATTGTGAAAGAAGCGGCAGATGTTCCTGGTGGTAGTAATTATCCACCAATTCTTATGGAATATTCTGGTCTTGACTGGATGGTTGGGCCGTATAGTTATCCAATGTGGATTAATTCAAATACTCCAATATTTGGTGAAGTAACTGATGATGGTCCTCATAAGTCTGGAGTAAGTGTGGTTAAGTATAGAACTACGAGAGTGGATGACGAATATTGTTGGAATGATGATGATAATTACGATTGTGAAGATGCGGTTGTAGATGGAGATTGGACAACTGTTGATTCTAATGATTATGATTTGTTTGAGTTTAATATAGATGAGGATTCATGTCATTTGATTGAGATATATGCTGAGGATAATGTGGAAAAGAATGACTTACATAAGCAATGTGTTTTTGTTGATAATTTGCCACCTACTCCTGTTAAGACCGTTGGAGAACCAAGAGATATTTGGAATGGATTGGATGCTAAGTTTTATGAATTAGATGATTTCTGTCTAATTGAGAATAATTGTTGGAAAGTTACAATGGATACTCCTATATCGATGAGTTGTGAAGATTCTGAACCTCACCCAGTAGGGAATGAGAGGGTTTGTTTCAATGTTGAGCTTGATGGAGATGATTGGACTGGTGGAGTGAACGGATATTGTAATGAATATAATGGTGTAATGAATGATGAGGGATATTGTTGTTTTGATAGAAGTGTTGGAGAGGATTTTAGGTTCTTAGAATCTTCTGAGCATAACTTGAAATTTTATTGTGAGGATGCCTTGGGTAATAGAGGTCCAATTGATGATGAAAAATTCAAAGTAGATGGAGAAGGATTTGAAATTCAAATTAATAAGAAATGGAATTTGATTTCTGTTCCTGTAGTTTTATTAAATGATGATCCTGAAGAAGTATTCAAGAATGTTGATGTTGATGAATGTATTCAATCTGTGTGGGCTTATGATGGAGTTGGAGATGAGTGGACTGTTTGGACTCCTGGAGATGCTCCTGATAATTTGAGAGTTGAACCTGGCTATGGATATTGGATTGTGGCAAATCACGATTGTATGTTAATGATTGGTGGAAGCTTATTGTCTCCTGGTAGAACTCCCCCAAGTAGAGAATTAGTTTCTGGATGGAATTTAGTTGGATATTATGGAATGGATGACCAGGAAGGATATTATGGTCCTAATGGGAATGGAAGGGACGCATATTGTGCATTTTATAGTTTAACTGGAGGATTTTTTGATAACCCGCAATGGAGTGAGGTGTCTGGATATTGGGAACTATATAATCCTGACACTTTTGAATCCTACTCTCCTGGTGATTCTCTTGATTCTGGAGCTGGATACTGGATATTTATGAAAGATGGTTCGGATGTTTATTCTCCGTCCTCTGTTTGCTGGGATAAGAATGAGATGTTAGGGGGAATCCTAGCCTAACATTTAAATAGGCTATGAATCTAATTTTAAAATGAGAATTTTTTCCCTTGCTTCACTGGCTGTATTTTTGTTTTGTTTTACTTTTGTAGCTGCTCAAGGACTTTTACTTCCGAATCAGTTCTATGGTGATGCTATTTATAATAATGTACCTGCAAATGGTATTGTTGTTGATGTTTATATTGATGGTATAAATGTTGGAAGCACAAATACCGTTAATGGGACATATGGTGGTGAATCTAATTTGCTTTTAATTAAGGATTCTGATGGGTCTAATTTTGGGAAAACTGTTAATTTTTTCTTGAACGGTGTAGATACTGGGCAGACTGCTATTTATGATAACGGAGCAATTGTAAAAATAGATTTAATCGCTAGTGGAAGTGTACCTGTCGTAGATAGCCCTCCCGCAAAGACTGGTGGAGGCGGAGGGGGTTCTGGTGGTTCTTTACCTCCAGTTGTTAATGATTCTGAAAACACTGAAAGTGCGATGAATGCTATTAGTTCTTCGGATGATGAGGGAGTTGTTGCTGTAGTTGTTGATTCTAATGATGGTCAGGATCAAGAAGAAGAGATGGTCGGATTTTTTAGTGCTATAACTGGTGCGGCTACTGGAGTTGTTGGAAGTACGGCTGGTATTATCGTTATTGTTTTTATTCTCTTAATAGCTCTTGGACTTATTCTTGTTAAAGTAAAGAAAAGGTAGTAATTTTGTTTAGAATTTGTCGACGGTGTTAATGATTTTAATTATCCTTTATTTGTGATTTTTATCCTTATTGTCGACGGGAAATCCTTCATTGGACAAAAGTAGTAAAAAAGTATGGGCAAGACTTATAATAATATGTTGTGATATTATTTTATGAAAAGTGGATGTTTGCCTAAATTATGTTTTGATTTCTTGAGAGGCGGGTTAACAAACCCTTATGCAAATTTTGTCATACTGAAAAATGTGAGAGGCGGATTGGTGAATCCTTACGCACATTTTGTCATACTGAAAAATGTGAGAGACGGGTCAAAGAACCCTTACACACATTTTGTCATACTGAAAAATGTGAAAGGGGGTTTAAATTAATAAATGAAAACAAACTTAATAATTTTAAGTTTATTAGTGAGTGTTTTAATGACTAGTGTTGTTAGCGCTGATGTTTTATTTGAAGACAACTTTAACGACGGTGTTGTTTTAGACGACGGATGGGATGCAGATTATTTTGAAACTAATGATGACGGAACTCCTTCTGTAGATGTTCATGCTATCGATGATTCGTGGCATGGTTCGGAATATGTTTACGATGGTTATTCTGTTAGAATTGAGGACGATGTTGCTGTTTACCACACAGTTGAAACTTTCGGGTACGAAGATATTGAGTTATCTTATTGTGCTAGAATTACTTCGGACAATGGTGATGTCTTAAGGATTGGTTGGAAAGAGGCCCCTATTGGGACCATAACTCCAAGTAGTTCGTACTGGACTAACAATTGGAATGAAGTAGAATCAACCGTTGAAGATGACGCTTATCGATGTGTTGAGTTTAACCTTGGGTCAAACGCAGAAGACACAGAGATTATTATTGCTTTTTTCATCGATGATGGGGAAGGAGATAATGGTTTATTTGATAATGTTAAGGTAGCTGGTGATGAAATTGTTGACTCTTGTAGTGATTGCGATGTTGAAATCGTTAATCCTGAAGAAGGCATTTTTTATGGTGCCGTTAATGGCGATCTTTGGATCGGTTGGACACCAAGTGGAGATGATTGCGGTAGCGAATGGGATGTTTATTATGGTGATTGGGACGGACAAGAATGTGTTTGGACTGATTATCTAGGAGAAACTCATCTTGAGACTGAATTGCCTTGGGATATTAGCTTTACTAATGAAGGAGAATATTGTGTTAAGGTTGAAGGAGAATGTTGCGATGATGCGACTGAAGGTCCTTTTACTATTGACAATATTGATCCTATTCCTGATGCTAATGGGGAAACCTGTTGGTGTGATGATGAATTCTATTGTCCTGGACCACAAGATTGTGTTTCAGAGTGCTGTGACTTACAGTGTGACTATGATCTTTATACTTGTTATGAAGGTGATATGATAACACTTGATGGTAGCGGCTCTTATGACCCTGGGATGTTCCCTAGCGGAATTGTTTCGTGGGACTGGTATGTAGATGGTTCATACGCTGGAGAAGGTGAAACTTTGCCTTATCTTTGTGAAGATGGAACTCAAAATGTACCTGTCGAGTTAGTTGTTACTGATTCTGTTGGAAATACTGGAACTGATGGTGATTCTAGCATTGATGTTATCAATGTTGCTCCTGTTTGTGAAGGTATTGATGCTGTTGGCGATGTTCCATTAGTTAATGGAGTTGCTGAAGTTACTTTTACTGGAAGTGCTAGTGATGTGCCTGCAGATATGCCTAAATTAGAATTCAATTGGGATTTTGATGATGGTAATACTGCAACGGATGAGAATCCGGTAACGCACGTTTATGATGCTGAAGGTACATATACTGTAACTTTGACTGTTGACGATACTGACGGAGGCATGGATACTTGTGAGCACGTGATTGAGGTTATCGACCCTGAACAATTAATTGATCAGGAGGTAGCTGCATATTACCCATTGCAAGTTGATTTCGGCGATGACGCTGGAGACCATTGGAGATCTTTCGAGACTGGTTTGACTGGAATGGGCTTTCATAGCTGTGAGGTTATGATGGGTCCAGAGAGTGACAATCTATTATCAAAATCTTTTGATGATGGAGAGTGTCGAGTTAGATGGGATAATGATAGTCCGCCACCATGGGGATTAAGAGAAAATCCAACTAACGATGAGCAAGGAGATCACTTCGTTCTTATTAGAGTTTTCAACGGAACTGATGTTGATTACTTTTCTTTTAACGTAATGGTTTATACTTGGATAATCGATTTGGAAGCAGGATGGAATTTAGTTTCTATTCCGTATGTTCCAATGGATTCTAACATTAACGATGCTGATATCGGTGTTTCTCAAATAAAGGACGAGTTGGCTTCTATTTGGTCTTATGAGTACGACGCTAACGGGGACGTAAGTTCTTGGAAGTGTAGGAAAACTACGGCTGGAGGCGCATGGTCTTCAACATTCTGTGCTGACACAGATACAAAGTTGGATACTATTGTTCCTGGTAGAGGATACTGGTTGAATATGGATGAACCTGCTCAGCTTAAGGGGTTCGGTACTCAAATTGCACAAGGAGAAGGTCCTGGTATACCACCAGAGATTACTGTTCCAACTAACAGTTGGGCTTTGATCGGAAGGTACGGTATTCTTGGACACGATGGTCCTTTTGCAGGAGAAACTCCATGGGATGCAGGTGCTATTCCTAAGCATGTCGCACTAGAGAGTTTGACAAAGTTGGATAATGAATTGCACGTTTTCGATGTTACTGAAGACGCGCATTTGGATGAGGTTTATCGACTATTCAATAATCAGGGTTACTGGTTATGGGTAGAAGACGAAGCATTGAACAATGCTGGAAGTGAATCTTATGCACCTTTGGACGAATACTACACTGAAGACTTAAGTTGTCATGACCAATTATGTGTTAAGCCAATGCCTTTTGCATAAATTTAATTTTTCTTTTTTTCTTTTTTTCTTTTTTTCTCACTTTGGACGTGAGTATGTAATTTTATCGTTGGTGTTAGGGCGTTTGGTAAATAGTATATTTGACTATAAAAAAGAATATAAACGGAAGCTGTCGAATATAATTATGGATAAAAAATATCTCTTTGCCTTGATGGGTTTGCTTATGTTGAGCCTTGTTTTTGCATTTCAAAGTGTGCCGCATACTTTTACTGGTAATGTAACTTTAGATACTGATCCAACTAGGAATTTGATGGGGTATGAGGTTAGTGCTTCGATCGAGGACTATGGGCTTGGTGTTGTTGGTGAAATTGATTCGGATAGTACGTATAAAGTAAGGATTGATCCTCAGGGTCGGTCTGGAGAAATAACTTTTTATATTGGTGGTATTGAGGCGTCTCCGACTGCTGTTTATCACATGGGGGAATTTACTTACTTGGATTTAATAATTGATGAGGTGCCTTCTATTAGCGTCTGTGGTAATGATGTACAAGAGGCTGGGGAACAATGTGATGGTTCTTCGCTTGGGGTTGGAACCTGTGAGAATGTTTTAGGAATTTTGGATGCGACTGGTACTTTAACTTGTACGAGTGCTTGTACTTTTGATTATTCTAATTGTACTGCGCCATCTTGTGGGGATGGTCTTTGTAACGCTGAAGAGAATTGTACGAGTTGTGAGGTTGATTGTGGAGTTTGTGCTGGTGGCGGTGATGATGGTGGTTCTTCTGGTGGAAGTGGAGGAAGTAGTGGTGGCTCTTCTGGAGGAAGCAGTGGTGGCTCGGCTGGAGGAAGTGGTGAGAGTTTCGTTTTGCTTGATGATGATTTGAGTGATAGTATGAGCACCCCCGAGGACTCTGGGGATTTGTCTTTGTTTGGTTCAGACACAAAGAATAGTAATTTTTTCTCTATGATTACTGGTGCTGTAGTTGGGACGTCTGGGGGCAAGGCTATTGTTGGGATTATTATTTTGATTATTATTATTGTAATTTTGTATCTTTATACTAGGAAGAAAGAAGTTGAGGTTAAAGTGACTCCTGTTCCTGAGAGGAAACCTGTTAAGAAGAAGGTTATTCGGAAGAAGAAGTAAGTTTTTTAAATGAGAAAGTGTATTTTTGTTTATGGTTAATGAGGAGATAAAGAAGTTGAATTCTAAGGCTGGGGAATATTCTGGAGTTTTGAAGGGGTTGCAGGCTGAGTTGGGGAAGGTGATTGTTGGGCAGAGTGATATTTCGCAGAAGGTTATTCTTGGGTTGGTTGCTAACGGGCATATTTTGGTTGAGGGTGTGCCGGGGTTGGCTAAGACTTTGATGATTAGGTCGCTTGCGTCTAGTATTGATTCTGGTTTTGTGCGGTTGCAGTTCACGCCTGATTTGTTGCCTGCGGATATTACTGGGACGAAAATTTATGATCATGAGAATTCGGTTTTTAAGATTGAGAAGGGGCCTATTTTTAGTAATTTTGTTTTGGCTGATGAGATTAATCGGGCTCCGCCAAAGGTTCAGTCGGCTTTACTTGAAGCTATGCAGGAGAGGCAGGCGACGATTCATGGTCAGACTTTTGACATGGAGAAACCGTTTTTAGTTTTGGCGACGCAGAATCCGATTGAGAGTGAAGGGACTTACAAGTTGCCTGAGGCTCAGGTTGATCGATTTATGTTTAAGATTTTGATTGGGTATCCGAATAAGAGTGAGGAGGTTGAGATTATTAATCGGTTTACTGGTGAGGTTTTTGTGAAGATTGGGAAGATGATTTCTTCTAAGAAGATTTTGGAGATTCAGGATTTTTGTAAGAAGATTTATGTTGATGATAAAATAAAGGAGTATGTTGCTGAGATAGTTGACGCTACTCGGAATCCTGGGGAATATAAGTTGGATTTGGATTCAAAGATTGATTATGGGGCTTCTCCTAGGGCTAGCTTGTGGTTGATTTTGGCGGCTAAGGCTAATGCTTTGTTTAATGGACGGGGCTATGTTATTCCTGAGGATGTTAAGGAGATTGCTCATGAGGTTTTGAGGCATAGGGTTATTTTGTCGTATGAGGCTGAGGCTGAGTTGATTACTAGTGACGATGTGATTGAGACTATACTTTCTAAAATTAAGGTGCCTTAAATGAAGGATATTTTGAAGCAGATTAAGATGTTGGATATTACGACTCGGGATTTGGTTTCTGGAATTGTGTCTGGGAATTATCATTCGGTTTTCAAGGGGCAGGGTATTGAGTTTAGTGAGATTAGGGAATATAAAACTGGGGATGATGTTCGGAATATTGATTGGAATGTGACGGCGCGGATGAATAAACCGTTTGTTAAGGAATTTATTGAGGAGCGGGATTTGAGGGTTTATTTTTTGATGGATTTTTCTGGGTCGTTTAATTTTGGGGATTTGATTTCAAAGAATAGTAAGGCCGTTCAGTTGGTTGCGAGTTTGATGTTTTCGGCTGTGAAGAATAATGATTCGGTGGGGTTGCTTTTTGCGAGTGATAAGGTTGAGAAATTTATTTCGGCTAAGAAGGGGAAGAAACACGCTTTGAGGGTTTTGAAGGATATGTTGGAATTTAGCCCTGAGTCTAAGAGGACTGATTTGAATGAAGCGATTCGGTATACTTCGAATGTTTTGAAAAGGAAATCGCTTATTTTTATTGTGTCGGATTTTGTTAGTGAGGATTTTAGTAATGCTCTTCGGGTTTTGAAGAATCGGCATGACGTTGTTGCAATTAAGTTGAGTGATTTGAAGGAGAAAGAGATCCCTGAGGTTGGGTTGATTGAGTTGGAGGATGAGGAGAGTGGAGAACAGATTCTGGTTGATACTAGTAGTAAGGAATTTCAGGAGAATTATAAGAAGGTTATTTCGGAACATGAGGAGAAATTGAAGGGAACTTTTCGTCGGGCTGGTGTTGATATGATTGAGGTTTTTACTGACGGTGATTTTTCGAAAGGGTTAAATAATTTCTTTAAGTTGAGAAAAATGAGGATGGTTAGGTGATGGCGGGCTTTAGTAATTCGTGGATTTTGGTGTTCTTAGTTTTGGTGCCTGTTGGTTTTTATTTTTATCGTGAAATTACGAAGAAGAAAAAGAAGCAGGCTATGAGTTTTAGTCATTTAGGTTTTATTAAATCGGCTTTGGGAGATAAGAAGAAATCGAAGCGGAGTGATTTGCTTTTTTATTTAAGTTTGAGTGTTGTGGCTTTGATGATTATTGGATTTAGTGATCCACATATTCCTTTGAAGCAGACGCATGAGGGGGTTAATGTTGTTTTGGTTATGGATGTTTCTGGGAGTATGAAGGCGACTGATTATTCGCCGAATCGTTTGGAGGCGGCTAAGGAGTCTGCGATTACTTTAGTTGAGTCTTTGAAAGAGAATGATCATGTGGGGGTTGTTTTGTTTGAGAGTGGGGCAACGACTGGGGCATATCTTTCGCCGTTTAAGGAACAGGTTGTTGACAAGATTAGGGGGATAACTCAGCGAGAGGGTGCGACTGCGATTGGGGACGGCCTAGCAACTGGGATTGATATGGCGACTTCGATTCCGAATAAGAAGAAAGTTGTGATTCTTTTGAGCGATGGGGTTTCTAATTCTGGCATGATTTCACCTGAGGAGGCTATTGTTTTTGCTAAGGATAATTCTATTCAGGTTTATACTGTTGGGATGGGTTCTACTGAGCCTGTTGTTTTGGGGCATGATTGGTTTGGGAATCCGCAGTATGCTGAGCTTGATGAGGCGACGTTGAAAGCGATTGCTGAGAATACTGGGGGTCGGTATTTTAAGTCGGTTGATAGTGAAACTTTAAATGATGTTTACAAGAATATTGGGGATGAAATTAAGAGAGAGCGGGAAGAAACTCCGATTGGGAAATGGTTTTTCTTTTTGGCTTTGGTAGTTGTTATATTGGAGGCTTATTTGAGATATGGTAAGAGTCGGATTATTCAGTAGCTTGGTTTTGGTTCTTTTGATGGGAAGTGTTAGTGCTGGATTTTTTAGTGATGATATTCAGTTTTCGGTTTCTCAGAAGGATTATTTTTTTTTGGTTGGTCAGGAGTCGGGACTGGAGTTTAATATTAGTAATGATTTGGGTCGGGATGTTTCTGGGATGATTACTTATGCTTTGAGTGGGCCTGGGGTTTCTAATGTGCAGAGTGCTTCTTATACCGTGAAAGATGGGGAGAGTAGTGAGGCGGTTGGATTTGGTATTGTCTCTTCTCCGACTGATATGGTTTTGAATTTGAAGTTTACTTATGATGATATGGAGGTTGTTTTGGATGATATTGGATTACATTTTGTTGAAAAGCCCGAGGAGCAGCAGAATGAGGAGGATAAGCAGAAGAGTAGCGAGGAGAAATCAGAGAGTCAGCAACAACAGAGTCCAAGTCAACAACAGCAGAGTCAGCAGTCGATGCAACAGAAGGTGTCGAATAGTCAGGCGGCGCAGAGTGGGCAGGAATTGAAGGAGCATATGAATCGGGATGCGGAGAAAGCTGAGGCGGCTAAGCAGGAATTTATGGAGAATTTGCAGAAGAATGAAGAGTTGATGAAAGAGCATCAGGAATTGGCTGATCAAGGATTTGAACAGAGTGGCGGTGAGTTGAATCCTAAGGATGGGGATTCAAGTTCTGGGGATTTTAAGTTTGATTACGAAGACAGTGAGGGGAATGAGGCAAGTTTAGAGGGGCGAATGGAGAATGGGACTTTGACTGATTTAAAGAAGACTAATAGTGCTGAGCAGAAAAAGTTGGAGAGTTTGGTTAGGGCGGATGAGAGGTTTATTGATTTGGATGAGAAGCTGAGCTCTACAGGATTTTCGGAGAAGGGCGTTAGTTATTCTAATTTTGAGAATACAAGTGTTGTTAGTTTTAATTATACTGATGAGTTTGGGAATGAGGAATCTGTTGTTGCTGAGGTTGAGAATGATGTTGTAAAGAAGGTATACCTGGATAAGGAGCGGAATTATTTTTGGATGTGGGGGCTTTTGGCTGTTCCGATTTTTTTGGTGTCGGCTTATTTTTTGAAAAGGAAAAGGAAAATGGTTGGACTTGATGATCCGATGCCTAAAAAGGTTAAGCCGTTTAATTATAGGGGTGAGGCTCGTAAGTTGTTGAAGAAAGCTGGGGTGGAATTTGAGAAGAATAATTTTAAGGATGCTTATGGGTTGGCGAATCAGGGAATTAGATTATTTTTGTCGTATAAGAATGGGTTGAATAAGGAGTTGACGAATTATGAGATATTGAAGGGGATTGATGGATTACCTAAGGAGACGTCGGAGATTTTTGATTTGTGTTGCTTGGTTGAGTTTGCGAAGTATAAGCCAAATCGGAAGGATTTTGGGGAGATTGTTTCTTTTGGGGAAAGAATTGTTGGGTAGCCAAAACTTTAAATATCGTAACTATCTTATAATGATAGTACTTTAAAATGACACTTAAATACGATAATGCGCAGATAAATAGAATAGTTGCAGCCTTTGCTGAGACTTCTGATTTGCAAGATCGTAAGGGTTTGGATTATTCTATGACTGCGAGAAAACGGATTATTGCTAGAGAAGAGGGGCTTCGTGGTTCTGATATTGATAGAATTCTTTATGGAACTGAGTTGTTTGTTGAGGGAATTTCTGAGGTTGAAAAATTGGGTATTCTTAGTGTATATAATTCTGGCGAATCAAGTGTTAGAAAAATAGCAAAGAGTAATGGGATTAGTACTGCTAAGTTATATAGGGTGCTTAATGAAATGGATAAGCAGGAGGGGCAAGATGTTAGTTGGAGAGGTCAGCCTAAGGTACTTGCGAATTATCATGCTGGTCGATTAGAAGATGTTGTTGAGCCTGCTACTATTAAGACGCATAGAAGGGGAAGGGGAATTTGGCCACGTGTTGCAGCTGCGGTTGTTTTTGGGGCGTTGACTTTGTATGCGGCAAAATCGGCTGCTGAATATGCTGGATCTAAAGCAGTTGATATTGTTAGAGGCAGGGAAACGAAGCAGGTTCATGTCGTAGAAAGACTACCTGGTCATGTTTTTGTTATTAAGGGGAGTGAAATGACTCAGAAATCTTATGGATTAGAAGAAAGCTTGCATCTTGGAACTGCTAGGATTTTAGATACATCAGAAGAAATTGCAGATGAAGATAGGAGACTACTTGTTTCAAGAGGAGGAAAATTTATTGTTGATGAGTATGGGTTGAAAGATAATTCCTCTGAACCTTTAGGGAAGGCTGAAATTAAAAGTAGAACTCTTGGTAAGGTTGCGGTTCATAGGGGACAGGAATTTGAGAATGAAGAACTTGGGCTCAAGGAATCGCCTTCGAGATTGATTGTAAAAAAACCTCTAAAAAGAAATGCTGCTAATGTACAAATTATAAGAGGGGACAAGGTAACTAATGAAACTCTTTGGCTTGGTGGTGGTATTTTAGCCTCTTCAAATTGATTTTTCTACATAGATTTTGTCTTTATCTAACTCGTAACCTAATTTTTTGTAGTATTCTCTGACGCCGACTCCCGAGATTACGATGACTTTTTTGTAACCTTTTCGTTTGGCTATTTTTTCAGCTTCTTGCATTAGTTCTTTTCCGAGACCTTTGTGTTGCCATTCTTGGTTTGCTGATTGTCCTAGTTTTAGGGTTGGGCCGTAGACATGGAGTTCTCTTATTATTGCTGGGGAGTTTTTTTCTAAACGAAGACGCAAGAGTCCGAATAATATGTTGTCTTTATTTACTGCTTCTATGAAATATTCTGTTGCGCCTGAGGCTTTGTATTTTGTTTTCTTGATTTTAATTTTCGTATCAATTTTTCTGTTGTCTCTAAGAGCGAAACCTATTTCTCTGAATCTTATTTCTTTTATTTTGACTTTTGATTTACGGATTTCTTCTTCTATGTCTTTTCTCATGTCGATGTTTTTGATTCCGGCAATTAGATATGCTGGAGGGATTTCTCGCATGATTCGCATGATTCGGCAATACTCTGGAGTTAGTTTTAGCATTTCGATTACAATTTTAGATGCTTGTTCTTTTGAATATGGAACGTATTCGCTGTTGTAATATAGATTTTCTAGACCTGATCCTTTTAGGACTTGGCAAGGGTAAATTTTGATTTGGTCTGGTTTGAAATCTTGGGATTTGAATAGTTGTTTGAACATTTGGATGTCTTTTTTGGGGTTGCTTCCTGGTATACCTGGCATTATGTGGTAGCCGATTTTAAAGCCTGCTTGTTTTAGTCGTTTTGTTGCGTCGATTACGTCCCCCACTTTGTGACCTCGGTTTACTTTTTTATAGATTTTGTCGTCTATGGCTTGGACTCCGAGTTCGACTCTTGTAGCTCCCCATTTTAACATGTCTTGGATATGTTTTTGAGAACAGACGTCTGGTCTTGTTTCGATACAGAGAGCGGTGCATCTGTTTTTTGCTGTTTCATTTATTTTTTTTGCTTGTTCTAAGGTTTTTGATTTTCTATTATTGAGGGCGTCGTAGCAATCTTTTACGAATTTGAACTGGAATTTTTCGGGATAAGAAAGGAAGGTTCCGCCCATTATGATTAGTTCGATTTTGTCTGTTGGGTGCCCCATTTCTTGGAGAGCTTTTAGTCGGGTTTGAACTTGTTTGAATGGGTCGTACTGGCATTGTTTTGCTCTTAGGACGGCTGGGGATTCTGGAGTGTAGGATTGTGGGGCGTTTAGTGAGGGACAGTAGAGACAGGCGCCGTGGTCGCATTTTCTTGGTGGGAGCATTACTGCTAGAGGGGCTACGCCGGAAATTGTTCTTGTTGGTTTTCGTTTGGGGTTCATGGAATAAAAAGAGGTTTAAGGTTTAAATGTTTGGTGGAGGTTGGATATGTTGTAATTCTAAAGTAGCTACAAACAGAAAGTTTTATAAAGTGCTTGTTTTTATATTGGTTATGAAAAAAATAACGACTAGCATACTCGCTTGTTTGTTTGTTTTAGTTTTATCTGTTTCTCTCGTCGCTGCTGTTGATGTTGAGGTTGCGAGTGATTGTAGACTTGAGGGTCGAAGTTGGTCTTTTTGGTCTGGTTGGAAATCATGGACTCCTACAACTAACTGTAATATGTTTAGCCAATGTAGGATAAATTGTGATTCTGTTGTTGTAACTGATGCGAGTGATTGTTATAATAAGAGTGAGGTTGAGGGCTTGATTGGTGTGAGTGGTGAGGCTTTGATGAGTGATGTTGATTTGATATATTATAATATGAGCGAGATTGATTCTTTTTTGGTTGAGATAGGGGATGCTTTGGATGAGATGAACCATGGGACTTTGAATTTGTTTCATCAGTTTGATTATGATAGGTTGCATGTTTGGGGTGAGGCTCCTGTGGATGCGGTGAAGGTTAGGGTTTGTATGAAGGGCGGTGTTTCGATTGGAGCTGCTGAACTTGATAGAGATAATAATTGTATTGGTGAAAAAAAGTTGGGTGTTAATGAAGATAATTTTTACAGGACGACTTTTTATCCTTTGAGTGATTTTGATGATGATATGTATAATGTTGTTGTTTTCTTCTATGAAAGTAATACTGATTATTTGAATTATAATCCGATTTCGCAGGCGACTGTTAGTGCTCCGTTTTTGGGTTTGTATTTAGAAAAATTGAAGGGTGATATTGAGGATTTGGAGTTGAACTTGAGTGTTCTTTCTGATGACCTTGTTGAGGCTGAAAATGATATTGAGGAATTGCAAGTTAGGTTTGATGAATTGAATGTGAGTTTGAATGATTTGTATGATATTGTTGAGAACTTGGGGATTGAGGATATTGATGGTTTGCAGGATGCTCTTGATGGTTTGCAGGGTCAGATTGATGATATTAACAGTGAGATTGATGATATTTGGTTTATGCTTGCTGATATGAATCATGGGACTGTGAATTTGTTTCATGTTTTGAATGTTGATGATAATAAGCTTCGAGTTTGGGGCGAGGCGCCTGAGGGTGCTAAGAGAGTTAAGGTTAGGTTTTGTCCTTTTGGTGTTGAGCCGACAACTTGCAGGAAGAATGGAATTTATGTTGGTGCTGATGTTGTTGTTAAGGTTGGCGGGGATAATGCACACTGGTATAATTCTTGGACTGATTTGAGTGGTTATGATAATGGAATGTATAATATTTATTCGACTTTCTATGATAATAATGGGAAGTGGATGAACGGGTTCAATACTGGTGCGATTTTTACTGGATTGTCTGGATTTGGATTCACTGATGTTGATATGGATTCGCAGATTGCGACTTATTTGTCTAATAATGTTTGGGGTGAGATTCGTTATGATGTTGTTTTGGATGAAACTTTGGCTAGCGGGACTGTTAGAGTTTTGAGTACGGATGGTTCTATTAATCAGACTTTGAGAACTCAGTCGTTTTTTGCTGGAGATGTTTATCATTTGGGTGATGATATTGAATTTGATGCTTTGGGCGAATATGAGTTGTATTTGGTTATTGATGGAACTGATTGGATGAGTTATGCTGTTAATACTTCTGTTGTTGATATTGCTCCGACATCTGACATTACGATTGTTTCGCCGACTGTTAATAATGGTGGTGTTTATTGGTTTAATCCTGACTTTGTTTCTGAGGTTGTTTTGGAAGCTATTGTTTTGGCTTCGACTGAGGAAGAAATGTATAGTTATGTTGTTGATGGGATTGGGAGCACGCGAACTTTTATGGATGAGTGGAATGTTAACGGTACTGATATGACTGGTGTTGTTTTTGATAGTTTTGATTTTGAGGAAGAAAGGGTTTATGATTTGACTGTTGATGCGACTTTGGGACATGGTAGTGATAATATTTTGGTTGGTGTTGATTGGACTGCGCCTGTGATTTATGATATTGTTCCTTATAGTGGGGCTTATGCTGGTACTATGTTTGTTTTTGTTAATGCTAGTGATGAGGCTAGTGGGATTGAATCGGTTTGGATTGATTTGATTGCTAAGGATAATGCTTCGATTGTTTATACTTTGGAAGGTGAATTGAATTCGTCTACTGGTTTTTACGAGGCTGAGTTTGATAGTTTGGCTATGAATATTAGTGATGGGAATTATAATATTAGTGTTGTTGCGACTGATTATGCTGGAAACAGTGTTAGTGGCTTGGTTGATCCGATTATTGATAATAGTGCTCCTTTGATTATGGCTCCGTTTATTAACGATGTTTATACTGATGACTACTTGATGAGAATTGGCGCTGAGATTATTGATGTGCCTGCTGGTTTGGATTATGCTTATGCTTTGTTATCTGGTGCGAATGGTTTGGTTGACGAGAGAATTGATTTGATTTGTGATGCTAATGATAATTGTATGGGGAGTTTTGCTGATTCTACTTTTGTTAGTGGGGAATATAGTTTGATGATTTTTGCTTATGATAATGCTGGGAATTCTAGAACTTTGAGTCATACTGAGAATGTAAGTGTTGGCGCTAGACCTATTGTTGTTATCCCTTCTAAAAAGAAGAGTAGTGGGAGTGGTGGCTCTGCTGCTGATGAGGACCCCTTAAAAGTCTGTGGTGTTGAGAATTGGGATTGTTCGCTTTGGAGTACGTGTGGAGAGAGTGGTGTGCAGTTTAGAACTTGTGATATGATTGGAGAATGTGAGGCTAATGAGAGCGCGTTTATTCCTACCTTGAGTCAGTCTTGTATTTTCATTGCTGAAGAAGAGCCTGCTGTTGAGGAATCTGTTGCTGAGACTGTTGAAGATGATGCTCCTAAGCCTGGATTTTTGGCTGCTATTACTGGTGCTGTTATTGGTGGTGGTGCGGCTAGTTGGATTGTTGGCGTCTTTATTGTTTTGATTCTTGGATTGACAATTGTTGTTATTTACAAGCGAAGGATTTAGGTTTTATTTCTATAATAAAAAGAATTTTAAGGCTTGTGTGTTTGGTGAACTTATGAAGCAGAAAGAAGTTTGGGATGCTATTGCTGGGAAGTGGAGTGAGTTTAGAACTCGGCCTGCTGATGAGGTTGTTGAGTTTTTGAAAGGGAAGCATGGGAAGGTTTTGGATTTAGGATGTGGGAGTGGACGGCATTTTGTTGAGGGGGATTTGGAATTTTATGGGGTTGATTTTTCTAAAAAGTTGTTGGAAATTGCCAAAGAGAAGGGTTATGTTGAATTGAAAAAGGGGGTGACTGATTCTATCCCTTATGATGATGAATTTTTTGATTTGGTGATTTTTGCTCGGGTATTACATTGTGTTGAAGGTGAAAAAACAAGGATTGAAACGTTGAGAGAGATTTATCGTGTTTTGAAAAAAGATGGGGAAGCTGTGGTTTCGACTATTGGGCGGAAGAATCAGAGGGTGAAGAATAAGCCTAAAGAGGGAATTTTGCCGTGGACTGTTGGTGGGGGAAAATATGAGAGGTATAATTATATTTATGATAAGAGTGAGCTTGAAGGGCAGTTGAGGGATGTGGGTTTTGAGATTGTTTCTTTGGAAGAGAGAGATAATATTATTGCGGTTGTTCGGAAGAAATAGGAAACTAGGCTGCACGTAATGCTGACCTGTAGGCTTCGATGCCATTTTGAAAATTTGTACAAACTTTTTGGATGGCCTCATATGTCCTTTCGGTGATCCTGTATATATGATCTTCCCCCCATTTACTTTCTCTTAATTCTGTAAGTGTTCTTGTCATTCTGATTCGGCGAGCATTATTTCTATCGAATACTTCTTTTAGAACTTTTAATCCTGCTTCAAGTTGGCCTTTGGGCATTTGTCTTAATTGTCTTTCGTCCATATGTTTTGATAGTATCTTAAATTTATAAATATTTATGAGGTGAGAAGAGAACAATGTTAATGTTATTATTCGGAAGTCTTCCTGATTTGGATCATGTCGTTTAATGAACCTTCCTCTTTCTTTTGGATTTCTCCTGTGTGGGCGTCTAGATTCATTCGGTTCATGTCCATTCCGTTTAGGCAAGTTAAGTTCCAGATTCCGTTGTGGAGGACTGCGATTATTTTTGGGTAATCTTTTCCTGTTTTTTCTTTGATGTGATTTTTAAGTTCACAGATGTCTACTTTAAGATTTAGATTTTTGATTTCTTTTTGGTCGTAAATTTCTTCTTGGTGATTTGTTATAGAAGCGAAAGGCATTGCGAATGATGAGAGTTTGTCTTGGTTAGGGAGAAAGAAGTTTAGGTCAATTTTGTCGGCGTCGCCTAAGATGAACATTGCGGAGCAGAAGAATGCTTCTGGGTTTTCTTCTTTGAATTTTTTGTAGTTTTCTTTCTCTTGTAAATCTTGGAGTAATTCTTTTACTTTCATAGCAAAATGGGGAAAGATTGGTTTAAAGACTTTATGAAAAGAGTTTTGAGATGATTATTAGTTCCATTAGGGAGACGATTAGAAGGATATATGATGCGGCTGAATATCGTTGTCGGAGATCGATCATTTCTTTTTTGGCGTCTTCGGGTGAGAACGGGCTTTTTGTCATAACTTCGACTTTGAGATCTGAGATTCTGGCCATGTCTGCGACTAGAATTTGGGATAAGAAAACAAGGCCTAAGATAAGTGTTACAATGGCCTGAAATACTAAGACAAATTTTCCCCACCTCATAATATTATATAGAAGAGAAGTTTATAAGTTTTTAGAATTGATTTCTTCTCTTAACTTTGAGATGAATTCATCTAGGTCCATTGTTATGATTTCTTTTGAGTTTCTTGCTCGGATCGCAACTTTGTTTTCTGCTTTTTCTTTTTCGCCTACTGTTGCGAGGTAATTGAATCTTTGGATTTGGGCGTCTCTTGCTTTTTTGCCCATTGATTCTGATTTGTCGTTTATTTCAACTTGGAAACCTTCATTGAATAATTTTTGGTAAACTTCATTTGCGTAATCTTTTACATCGTCATTTAGGGTCATTACTTTGATTTGATTTGGAGAGAGCCATAAGGGAAAGTTTCCGTTGAGGTGTTCGGTTATTATTCCGATGAATCTCTCGATTGAGCCGTAAACTACCCTGTGAAGCATTACTGGTCGTTTCTCGTTTCCGTTTTCGTCGTTGTAGTTAAGATTAAATCTTTCTGGGAGAGCCATGTCTAGTTGAATTGTTGAGCATTGCCATGTTCTGCTTAGGGAGTCTTTTAAGTGAAAATCTATTTTTGGTCCGTAGAAAGCTCCGTCTCCTTTGTTGACTGTGTATTTCAATTTTGTTTTCTTGAGGATTTTTTCTAAGGCTTTTTCGGACATATCCCAAACCTTGTCTGAACCGATTCTTTTTTCTGGTCGTGTTGATAATTCTACGTGGTCAAATTCTAAACCGAAGTGCTGGAAAGTTTCGTTGATTAAATCTATGATTCTTGAGACTTCTTGTTCGAGTTGGTCTTCTGTGCAGAAAATGTGGGCGTCGTCTTGAGTGAATTGGATTGTTCTGAATAATCCCGATAAAACTCCTGATAGTTCGACTCTATGAACTGTTCCAATTTCTCCGACTCTTAATGGCAAGTCTCTGTACGATTTTGGTGAGGTTTTGTAAACTAGCATTCCGCCTGGGCAGTTCATTGGTTTTACTAGAAAGTCTCTTTTTTCGTATTGTGTTCGGAAGTTGTTTTCTCCATATTTTGACCAATGGCCTGAGATTTCCCATAGTTTTCTGTCCATGATTTGTGGGGTTGAGATTTCTTCGTATCCTGCTGTTCTGTGCATTTGTCTCCATAATTCGATTAGTTTGTTTTTTATATGGAGTCCTTTTGGGTGCCAGAAGACCATTCCTGGAGCGACGTTGTTGAAACTCCATAAATTCATTTTGCTTCCGATTATTCTGTGGTCGTTTTCTTTAAGTTTTGACGTGTCTAGGGTTGCACGAGAAACCGTTCGTAGAAGTCGTTTTCTTTCGTCTTCGCTTAGTTCTGCTTCTTCTTCGTTTCCTTTTATTGTGAATTCGCGGGAGAGTTCTGATAATGGGTGGCCCTTTACTTTTAGTTCGAAAGATTTGTAGTAGCCGAAAGGAGCCTGTATTACTTTGAATTTTTTTAATTGCTTTACTGTTTCATTTAGAATTTCTATGGCTGTGCTCGGTTTCCCAAGATTGGAAGATAAATGTGCGTAAGGGTATAGGACTATATTTTCTGCCTTGACGTCTGCTGCGATTTTTTCTATCGATTCTGTTAACTGTGGGACTGATTCTTTTGAGTCGCCTTTTTCTACTGCTACCATTACAACTAGGCAGTCTTTTGAGTCGCCTTCTAGTTTTTGGTTTGGTGCGATTTCGTCGATTGATTTTAGGGCTTTTTTTAGGCCTTGGAATTTGATGTAGTCGCAGTGGAGGTTTAGTGTCTTCATACTAGAAAGAGAATAAGAGAATTTATAAAGATTTATGCCGTGTTTTGTTTATGGTAGATGAGGTGGCTGATAGGTGTCCGACGGGTATTGTCGGTTTTGATCGGGCTTGTCAAGGAGGTTTTGTGAGGAATTCTGATAATTTAATTGTTGGTGGGCCTGGTTCGGGGAAGAGTACGTTTTTGATGCAGTTTCTTTGGAATGGGGCTGTGCAGTTTGGAGAGAATGGGTTGTATTGTTCTTTTGAGCCGGATATTGTTGAGACGCTGAATGATTCGATGTCTTTTGGTTGGGATTTTTCTAAACTGAGTGGCGAGGGAAAGATTAAGTTTATGAGATTTGCGCCGCAGACTTCTATTGAAGAATTGAAAGCTGAGTTAATGAAAATAATTGCACAGAATAATATTAAGAGAGTTTGTTTTGATCCGATTTCTGTTTTGGCTTTGAATTTGAGTGATCAGGGGCAGATTCGGCAGACAATTTTTGATTTGTCTTCTTTAATGAAGAGGTTGAAGGTGACGACGGTTTTTGTTGATGAGAGTTTGGAGGGCGAGGGGATTCATACGCAGAATATTGGGGATTGGACGAAGACTGATATTTTGAGGTTTCTAAGTGACTCGGTTACTCTTCTTTATGAGAGTGGGGTTGCTGGTGTGGGCGACAGAGCTTTTAGAATTGCGAAGATGAGGCGGACTGCTCACGAGAGAAAGGCTATTGGGATGTCTATTACTTCTAAAGGAATTGAAATGGTTGATGATACTGTTAGTCCGCCTGAGAATGTTGTTAGTGGGGTTTAGGATTTGTAAATAAATTTATCGAATTGGTTTTCTGAAACTTCTCTTCGTTTTTGGTGTTCGGATAAAACTTCGTTGATTTTTTCTATTAGAATGGCTTTTACTTCTCCTGATAATAATTCTCCTTTTGAATACTTATTGTAGATTTCTGCTAGTTTATCGTCGTCGTGTTCGAAATATTTTAACCATTGGCAGGCTACATCTACTTCTACGTTTCCCCCTTGTTCTCTGTGTTCTTCGACTGTGTCTTTGCCTCCTGAGAATGCGTATTTATTGATTTTTCTTTTTACTGTTTTTGGGTCATCTGTCATTAGGATTGCTTTTCCTTCTCCTGTGCTACTTGATTTTCCTGCTGCTCCGGTTAACGGCGACATGAATTTTGCATGTATGATTGCTGGTTTTTTGTGTCCGAGTTTTTCTATTACGTCTCGTGAGATTCTGAAATGTGGGTCTTGGTCTACTCCGAGTGGGATTAGGCAGTATTCGTTTTTGTTATTTAGGATATTTGGTAGGAATGCTGGGACGGTTTGCATTGCTGTGTAAAAAATGCTTCCGATATTGTTTGAGTCAGTGAAGCCGAAAGATGCTTTGATTGTTGAGAAAGTTATTTTTTTTGCGACCTTGATAGCTTGCGGGTACATTATGCCGGCGTGCTTGGTATCAATTAGAAAATGGGTTTTTTTGGGGTTGAGTCCTAATGCTATTACGTCTTTCATATTTTCTTTTGTCCAATCTTGGATTTCTTCCATGGTCATATTTTTGTATAGGAATTTTTCGTCGTCGGTGAATTGAAACCATAGTTCTACGTTGAATTTGTCTTGTAACCATTTTACGAAACTCCAGATTGAGTAGTGCCCGAGATGAATTGGGCCTGATGGCCCGCATCCTGTGTAAAGGAAGAATTTTTCTCCTTTCTCATAGGCGTCTAGTAGTTTTTCTAGATCTCTGTGCGCAAAAAAGATTCCTCGTCTTAGATATGGGTGAACTTCGCCCGCTATTTTTTCGATTCTTTTTATGAGTTTTGGGTCTATTTTTTTTATTCCGAATTCTGTTATGAGGCGGTCGTAATTAACCTCTCCTTCTACGTCGTATGGATTGACGTTCATTTCTGCCATAGTGGTTTTAACCTTATGAGATTTATAAAAGTGTTGATAATGTTTAAATAGTAATATTGCCTTGGGAATTTATGAAAAGATTGGGATGCACCTTTGGTTTAGTTTTACTTTTTATGACCTCGCTTGTAGTTGCTCAAATTTCTTTGTCTGAGCCTGACAGCGTGTATAATTTGGGGGATAGGTTGTATGTTAGTGCGTATGGTCTTCGAGGTAGTGACTCGGGTAATTTGAATATTGATTTGAAGTGTGGGAATTTTACTGTGAATTTGGTTAAGCTTTCTGCGAGATCTTTTTCTCCCGATGAGGACCAGACTTATGCTATTCCTTATAAAATTTTGGATAGAGATGATTTAGAGATTGATAATCTTAATCAGATACTTGGTACGTGTCAAGTTGTGGCTTCGTTGAGTTTTGGTGTTGCTTCGTCGGAAACTTTTACTGTTAGTAATAATGTTGTTGTTTCTGCATCTGTGGATAAGCCTTCGTATAATCCTGGTGAAGCGATTACTCTTAAAGTAGATGCGCTGAAATCTAATGGGGAGTTGTTGAATGGGTTTGTTGACGTTAGTAATGCGACGACGTTAAATAAGGTTATTGAGGGAGGTAGCGTTAGTGATACTTTTTCTTTGCCTGAAACTTATGAGAGTGGGACTTATTTTTTAGGGGTTCATGTTTATGATACTGGAAGTTCTGGAATTTTGAATGAAGGATATACTACTGTGTTTTTTGATATTAATCAAATTCCGACTTCGCTTGTTATTGGGTTGTCTGATGTTGAGGTAGTTCCTGGAGATAATTTTACTTTGGGTGGTGAGATTTTTGATCAGTCGGGGATTAAGATGGAGGGATTGATTGATGTTGTAATAACTTCTCCTGATTTGGAAGAGATGGTATTGAGTATTCCTTCTGGTGATTTTAATGCTATTGACTTTCCGCTTAATTCTACTATTGGGATTTGGACTATTTTGTCTACCTTTGATGATATTATTAACGAAAGGACGCTTGAGATTTTGCCTGTTCAGAAGGTTGAGTTTGAGTTTGAGGATTCTGTTTTGGTTGTGAAAAATGTTGGCAATGCTTTGTATAATAAAACAATTAGCGTTGAAGTTGGTGAGGAGGTAATGAGCTTAGAGTTGAATGTTGAAGTTGGCGAGGAGAGAAAGTTTGCTCTTGAAGCTCCGAATGGGGAGTATGAGGTTGTTGTTAATGATGGGGAAAGCGCTTTTAGTCGGCAGGTTTTACTGACGGGAAATGCAATTTCTGTTAGTGACTTTAAGGATGTTGGAATTTTTAAGAGTTATTCTATTCTTTGGATTTTTTTGATTATTATTCTTGGTTCTGCTGGATTTGTTTTCTTTACTCGATATAGAAAAACTAAGACTATTACTGAGAAGGGCAAGCTTTCCTCTGGTATTGGCGTTGTGAAATCGAAATTTGGGTTTGTTAAATCTAAGGTGAAATCGAAAGTTCCTGAGAAGGTGAAAGCTCATGTTTCGGATACTATGAACTTTACTAATAAGTCTCCGGTTGTTCAGGGTCTTGATTCAAAAAATTATAGTCATAAGGACAAGAGTATGGTTGATTTGACAAATAAGCAGATTGGGAGTGCTGAGTCGACTCTTGTTTTGAAGGGTGAAAAGTATGGGTCTAGTGTTGTTTCTCTTAGGATTAAGAATTATAATGATTTAAATGATTTAGCTAAGAGTTCTTTGTTGAAGATAGTTAATGGGGTCCGTGATACGAAGGGGCTTGTTGACTGGAGAGATGATTATATTTTTATTGTGTTTTCGCCGTTAATGACTCGGACTTATCATAATGAAATTTTGGCGGTTAAAGCTGGATTTAGTATTTTGAAGGGGTTGAATGATTATAATAAGAAGTATAATAACAAAATTGAGTTTAACATTGGAGCGCATGCTGGAGAGTTGATTGCGTCGAAAGCTGGTGGTAAATTTAAGTATACTAGTGTTGGGAATACGATTTCGTTTTCTAAGAGAATTAGTGATTCTAGTAGTGGAAAACTGCTTGTAAGTGATGAGATAAGGAGAAAGATAATTAGGGATTTGAAAGTTGATAAGGAAAAGGATATTGGGGACAAACCTGTTTATTCTGTTTCTGAGATAAAGGATAAAGCTGCGAATGCGGCGAAATTGAAAGATTTGTTGAAGAGACAAGGGTAGATTGGGATTGTTTTAATGCATTGATTTATAAATTTGTTTTATTATTGTTAGTTATGAAAAATAAAAGAGAGGGTGGTAACCCTATTTTGAATTTATTGAAAGAAGAGTGGAGATATCTTGGGGATAGGAAAGGTTATTTTATTTTGGCTTCGATATTTTTTGTGATTGCTAATTCAATAAATTTATTGAATCCGTTGGTGATTGGAATGGTTTTTAATTCTGTTCAAGAATCTATAACTGGGATTTCTGAATTATGGAATTTGATTTTTTTAATTTCTTTTCTTTTATATATTGAAATAGGGTTTTGGATTTTTCATGGAGTTGGTAGATATATTGAAACTCGTAATGGATTTTTTGTTAATCGTAATTATATTAATTCTAAAATAGGGAAAGTTTTAGATCTTCCCGTAAAGTGGCATAAAGATCATCATTCTGGCGATACAATAGATAAAATAAACAAGGGGTCTTCTGGGATTCATGCTTTTTCATCTGAAACAACTTTTCAGCTAATATCTTCTGTTGTAAAAGTTTTTGGTTCTTTGTTGATTTTATTTTTTATTGATCTTAGGATTGCTTTGTTTGCTTTGTTTTATTCTAGCTTTGTTTTATTTATTATTTTTAAAATGGATAAGAAACTTGTTGGATATTATGGACAATTAAATAAAAAATCCAATAGAATTGCGGCTGGGATTTATGATTATATTAGTAATATTATTACTGTTGTGACTTTGAGAATGAAGAAGACTGTTCGAACTGAAATTGATTCTAGATTAATGGATGCTGAACTCCTTTCTAAGAAGACCTCTATTTTGAATGAATATAAATGGGGCTTTGCTAGTATTGCAATATCGTTTATGATTGTTTTATCTTTGAGTTTTAAGGCTTATGTCGATTTCGTTTCAACTGGAATTATTATGATTGGAACTTTGTATATATTGTATGGATATTTGAATAATGTTGGGGATACTTTCTATTATTTTGCGAGTCTTTATGGGCGAGTTAGTAAGTATAATGCTAATTTAATGAATGCTAAGCCGATTGATGATGAGTTTGATAAAGTTAAGAAGGATGTTTCTAGGAATTTGCCGGGAGATTGGGATAGTATTGAATTTAAGAATATGGATTTTTCTTATAATCAAGATGGGAACACTAGACATTTGGATGGTGTAGATTTTAAGTTTAAGAAGGGCGAGAAGATTGCTTTGGTTGGTGAGTCTGGTTCTGGGAAGAGTACGATGTTAACTTTGCTTAGGGGGCTTTATTCTCCTGATGAGGGGGCTGTTTATTGTGATGGCAAGAAACTTGATCACGGATTTGCGAGGCTGAAGGATCATATCACTTTAATTTCGCAGGAGCCTGAGATTTTTAATGATACTGTGAAGAATAATATTACGATGGGGATTAGAACAAAGAATGAGGATTTGATTGATGCTATTGACATGTCGCAGCTGAAAAAAGTTGTTGGGAAACTGGATAAAGGTTTGGATACGAATGTTTTGGAAAAGGGCGTTTCGTTGTCTGGTGGTGAGAAGCAAAGGCTGTCTTTAGCTCGGGGTTTGTTGGCTGCGAAGAAGAGTGAGATTGTTTTGCTTGATGAGCCTACTTCTAGTGTGGATAGTGAGAATGAGATGAAGATTCACGATAAGGTTTTTTCTAAGTTTGGGGAGAAGACGATTATTTCTTCTATTCATCGGTTGCATTTATTGAATAAGTTTGATACGATTTATCTTTTTGAAAAGGGGAAGATTGTTGCTCATGGGAGTTTGGATGAGATAAAGAAAAATCCTAAGTTTGATCGGGTTTGGCGAAAGTATGGATTGAAGAGGGAGATGTGATGGGGAAGAGGAATTTTAAGTAAATCGGTAAGTTTAAAAGTTCTTAAATTTTGAAGTAATTATGGCAAGTAAAAAAAGTACACGAATGAAAAATTCCGCTGCTAGCTTGGTCTGTGCTAACTTATACTGCGCTGGATAAATTCTGATCCCACTCGGGACATTTATGCAAAATTAGTTAAATTTTATATCTATTAACATGATTTCTATTAATGATTTTACAAAAAGCTTTGAGAGAGAAAATTTGTTTGAAAACGTAAATCTGATTATAGGTTTAGATAAATGTGTTGCTCTAGTTGGGAAAAATGGTTCTGGAAAATCTACCTTTTTGAAATGTCTAGTTGGACGAGAAGACTTTTCTGGAAGGATAGTTTCTGAGAACGTGAAGATTAGTATGATGGAGCAAGAAGGTAGTTTTGATGATTTGGATAGAACATTTAGAGATTACATTGGAGACAAGACAAGGAATTTAGAAGATGAAAAATTTGCGATGGAACAGGAGATGGGTAATCCTGATATCTATGATAATGATGATAAATTTAATTCTTTGATGGATAGATATAATCTTCTTTTGTCGGATGAGTCTTTAGATCCTGAAGATGTTAGATTGGTTGAAATTCTAAAGAAACTGAATATAGATGAAAACGTTTTATGTCAAAAGATATCTGAGTTGAGTGGGGGACAGAAGATAAAGTTGCGTCTTGCGGAATGTCTTGCTAAAAAGGCAGATATTTATTTTTTGGATGAACCAACAAACCATTTGGATTTGGGATCTTCAGAATGGTTGGGCCAGTATATTAAAGAGAATATTAAATCTTTGCTAGTAATTTCTCATGATAGGTATTTTTTAAATGAGATAGTTGATGAAGTCTGGAAAATTGAAGATAAAAATTTTGAGAAGTATTTTTGTAGTTATGATGAATACGAGAAGAAGGAGATTGTTTATTTCAATTTACTGAGGAGGAAATTTAAGGATGCCACTAGGAGAAAGCGAGAACTTATGGAGTCTGCTGAACAAAAGCGTCATTGGGCTATGCTTGTTGGAAGTAAAACCGCTAAATGCATTGCTGATAGATTAGAGCGGGAAGCTGAAGCTATTGAGATTGGAATTAACCCTGATGATTTAGTGATTAATGTTAAGATAGATTTTTCTAATAAAAAATTGCATAATTGTGAGATTTTTAGGCTTGCTGGAATGGCTAAAGAATTTGACGGAAATATTCTTTTTGATAATGTTGATCAAGAAATTAATCAAGGAGAAAAAATTGCGATTGTTGGAGATAATGGTACTGGGAAAACTACATTATTGAAGGTTTTGATGGGGATTGAGAAAGAAACTAAAGGTTCTGTTTTCCGTAGAGAAAATTTGAAGATTGGTTATTTTGACCAAGAATTAAGTGACGTGGACGGAGAGAAGACTGTAGAAAAATTTATTGAAGAAGAATGTGGGAGGGATCCTGCAATTTTGAGATCTACGCTTTCTAAGTTTAGTTTTGAGGATAAGTTTTTGGTCCAGAAGATTGGAAAGTTGTCTGGAGGAGAAAAGGGAAGATTAAACTTGCTTCGAATTACTTTGGAGAATAATGAAGTTTTGTTATTGGATGAGCCAACAAATAACTTAGACATTCATCTAAAAGACTCATTAGAGAAAGCGATAAAAGAGTTTCCTGGAACGGTAATTATTGTTTCTCACGATAGACACTTTATGGATAGGGTTTCTACTCGAGTCTTGGATATCGAGGGTGAAGAGATTAAAAGTTACAAGGGTAATTATTCTGATTATTTGGAATTGAAGGTTAAGAAGAAGATATAGCTTGGCTTCTCCAAAGTTTTAAATAGAATTTTTTGTTTAATATTTTTAGGTATTCCAATTATAATCTTTTAATTTTCCGTCTCGAATTGGGTCCCAGAAAGCTGTTTTGTCGTGTCCTAGAGTTTTAATCGCTCTTGCTAAAAGGATGTTTTTCTCTGCTAAGTGTGGTCTTCTTAGATGATCCTTTCTACTTATCGTTGGATCAAAAACTAACATGTTGTTTTCTAACTTTGTGTAGAAGTTTTCTATTAGGGCTCTGCTGAATAGTGGGAATGGGTTCATTTCTAGGGGAGTTAAATTATGGTCTTTGTTGCATTCTTTTATGACGGCGATGTAGGCTGCGATGTCGTGGGGATAGAAGGTTATTACTTTACTTGCCTCTTGGTCTTCAGCACGAGTGTACCTAATATTTGTTACATCGTGTGCTACTCTTTGTGAAATGTTTCTTCCGTCTCCGTCTTGTATTTGGCTTGGCCTTAGAGTTAGAACTGTTGCTAGGTTGTCTTGGCTTCTTACAGCTGGTATATGTTCTAGCCTAAATAAGTAGTTTTGGATATCTCTTCTTCTTGATGGGACTTGAACCAAGGCGGAAGCTCCTTCTTGTTTTACTCTTCTGGAATCTTTGTATACTTTTGCCTTTATTGGCTCTGATGAATTTTCTGAATATGCGAAAAGACGAAGGGCTTCAGCTGCGAAAACATAGGGGATTAATCTTTTTGTTCTGTCTGACCAGTTTGGTCTGAAACTTATTCCTTGTGAAAATATTTCGTCTTCGCTGATTTCTTCTAGTTTGCCTAGGGCTTCTTTTCTTAAAACTAAAGGGGTGGTCGGGGAGTTATAACATTCTTGTTTTGTTTGAGGGTGACCTATGTGGACGTATTCTCCGTGTTTGAAACATTTTCTTGATGCTTGGCTTTGGTGCACTGTATTTTTATGGTATTGTCCTGGGATAAGTTGGGTGTATAAGAGTATGGCTTGAGAGTTGCCGTCCATGTCGTAGATTCGCTCTACTAAATTATGTTGGCTACGGATCTGTTTAGTTTCTAGTTCTTTTATTTTTGTGTTCGTTCTTCGTTTGAAAAATGGTTTATTTGTCATATAAAATATACGGCAAAATCCTTATTGTATTAGTGTGGTGATGTTTGTTACCACAATATTTATAAATTTTGATATCATGTATTATTATGGAATTAAGGGAAACTTTAGAAAAGATAGGGTTGACTAAAAATGAGTCAATTGTTTATTTAATGTTGTTGAAAGAAGGGTCTAGTCTGACTGGGGAGATTACAAAAAAGACAGGGATTCATAGGAGAAATGTTTATGATATAACTTTGAGGTTGATAGAAAAAGGCTTGGTTGGATATATTGTTAAGAATAATCGGAAAATTTTTGAAGCGGTTAATCCGAAAAAGTTAAGAGAAATTTTGGATGAGAAAAGTAGAATATTAGAAGAAAATTTTGATATTATGCAACAGATGTTTGTGGGACCGAAGGAAAAGCAGGAGACTTTGTTTTTTACTGGCAAGGAAGGATTGAAAAATATATTTGAGGATCAGTTGAAGGAAGGTAATTCTGAGGTTTTGATATTGGGTGCGAGTAAGGCTGCGTCTGAGATTTTTCCTTTTTATTTTAAGTGGTATGATAAGGATAGGGTTCGGAAAAAGATTAAAGTTAAGATTATTAGTGGTGAGAAAATTGGGAAAGTTTCCATGTCAGAAGTTCGATATATAAGTGGTAAGTTTGATAATCCTTTGGCGATAAATATTTGGAGAGATAATGTTGCGTTGATTCTTTGGAAGTCTGAGCCGTTGGCTATTTTGATAAAGAATAAGGAGATTAGTGATTCATATAGGAAATATTTTGAGGCTATGTGGAATTCGGCTAGGAAGTGAGTTTGTTAGATAAGTTGAAAGAAAGTATAAGGGGGTTGCTTAGGTTTTTATAGTTTGGAATTTATTTTGTTTAAGGAGACGTAAAATGATAAAGGCTATATTTTTTGATTTTGATGGGACGATTAGTGATGCGATGGGGATTGGGTATGAGTCGATGATTAGGGCGTTTAATGATTTTGGGTATGAATTTGATAAAAAGAAGTTGCGTGGGTTGTTGGGGAAGAAAATGCCCCTTATTTTTGATGGGCTTGGGTTAGATAAGAAAAATTTTGATGCTTGTCATAAGCGATTTTATGAGTATTTTATGAGGGCGGCGTTGGATGGTGGAATTAAACCTTGTGTTTCTTTGAAGCCTTTGTGGAAAATGAAAGAGAGTTATCCCTTGGTTGTTGTTTCAAATAGTGAGACTAGTTTTCTTGATGCGTCGATAAAGAAGCTTGGGATTAAAGGTTTGTTTGATGGAGTTTATGGTTCTGATAAGTTTTCGAGTAAGGATAAGTTGTTAAAGAAATTGTTTAGGGAAATGAAAATTAAGCCATCTGAAGCGATTTACATTGGGGATACTTTTAGTGATGTTGATTTTGCGAGGGATGCTGGTTGTATTGCGGTTGCGATTCATAATAAATGTGCGTGGTCGAGTTTGAAAGAGATTCTGAAAGAGAAGCCTGATTATGTTGTTCGGGATTTTTATGGGTTCAAGAAAGTTATTGATTCTTTAGAGAAGGGAAACTAAATATCCGAACGCGATTACTCCCATTATTCTTGGGAATATACCGTAGATTAGGAAGTTTTTTCTTGAGATTTTTAGGGCGCCAAGGAGGACTGGAAGGTATGGGAGAGGTGAGACTGCGGCGATTGGGATAATTACTTTTCCGTATTTGTTTATTAGATAACTTGCCCTTTCTACTTTTTTTTCTGATACGAATAAGAGAACGCCGTCTATCATATATTTTTCTCCTATCATGAATCCTAGTGTTGAACCAATGACTGAGCCTAGGGCGACCATGACGATAGCAGTGAGCACGTTCATTCCTGCTAGTATACCTGTTGCTAGAATTATCATTGGTGAAATGAATTGGGGTAGCATGTCTAGAATGATTGAGATAAAAAATAGAGCTGGTGCACCGTGGGTGTATATGATGCTGTTTGCTGAGTCTTCAACTTTTGATATATTGACTAATCCGTAGATGAATAGTGCCAAAACTATAATGCTAATTATTATGTTTATCGTCTTGACGGTTTTTGCTATCTTTTTTCGTTTCATTGAATTTGATTTAGGGCTTTAATTATGTTTAATTCTAAGTTTTGATTCTTCTTTAAGAATTTTTCAAAAAGGGATTGAATTTTTTTATCCTGTTTTCTTTTTGTGCCTTTGGTGTTTGTTAGTTTGGCATAGAGTTCGACTTCTTTATCTGATAGGTTTTGGAGTGGGGCATTTTTTGGAATTTTATATTTAAAGTTTCCCTTGAGAATATTTTTGAAAGTGTCTTCGGCAAATTGGGAAAGATTGTCGCTTGATAAATTTGGTTTTGTTGAATAGCTTACTTGGAATTTTTTTTCTATTACTTTTTTTACGACTGAGGTGTTGAGGTCGCTTGTTTTTTTGAGAGCTATAACTTTGTTGTTGGGAAGCATGGAGTTTTTCCTGATGGTTCTAAATACTTTTCTTTCGAAATAGTCTATGAATTCTTTTTTTGATAATTTTTTTTGGTTTGTAAATTCCCAAACGTGGTTTGTCATGTAATATGAAACAATTAGGTATAAATAAGGATTTTGGTTTTGTTAATTATGATACATGCGGTTTTGTTGATTATTGAGAGAGACGGGAAGGTTTTGTTTGGGAAGCGAACAAAGCAAAGGGAATCGATTCCGAATAGATGGAGTTTGCCTTCTGAGAAGGTCGAGGGTGATGATAGTATGGAGAGTGCGGTTAGGAGATGTGCGGATAATGAACTTGGGGTTGTTGTGAATGATATTGTGGAGTTTGAGGTGTTTCATTATAACGATGGAATTGAGGATAAGGTTTTGCGTTTTTTGAAAATTGATGTTGAAGGAGAACCTTTTTTGAATAATTTAAAGGAGTTGTCTGAATTGAAGTGGATGAGTTTTGAGGAATTCTTTGGGATGTATGAAGATTCTGAGATTGGGCATGGATTGCAATATTTGAGAAAGAAACTCGAGTTGGATTAAATTTTAAATTTACTGAATGTTTTTCTTTTATCTTCGTTATCGCCAGTTGAATAAGCTTCTTGAATATCTAGGGCTTTTTGTTTTTGTTTGTTATTGGAATAATAGATTGATGGCTTTCCTTTTTCGTCTGGGATTGATGTTTTGAATTTTGTTATTATGTTTGATTCTAGTTCGTTTCTTGCCACAATGAGCCATGTATCTTCAATAAAGAAATGTCTGCCAATCATTGTTAGAGGAAGAGTTTTTTCATTGATTAGGTTTTTGTCTAGGAGTTTTTTCAATCTTGCCGAGGGATCTTTTTCGCAAAGGAAGCAGCCGCCGCCCGGAGTTGGGTATTTAATTTTGAATTTTTCTGCGAGTTCCATTTGCCTTTTTCTTCCTCGTCCTTTTATACCGATTTCCATTAGTGGTCGCTTGATTTGAAATCCTATCTCTTCGTCTATGGTTCTCATTGCTTTTGAGGTTTGAGACATTGGCCTTTGTCCTAGAACTTCTCCCGTTGCTATTACTTTAATTTTATTTTTGTCGGCGTATTCCTTTGCTTTTTTGAACATAAAAATTTTACAGTCTTTGCATGGGTTTATTCCAGATCCTGTTTCGTGCTTTGGCTTTTTTAATATATCTAGATATTCTGAAAGAAGTGGTTCTTTGGTTACGTTGAATATTGTTAGCTTGGTTTTTTCTTTTTGGGTGAAGTTGAAGTTGCAATTAATGTTGCAGCAACCACAGCCGAATGGGAGGGCGAAATAGAGCGCTTCGACGTCGTAGCCTTGTTCTTGGAGTAGACATACGACTAGACGAGAGTCGAGGCCGCCTGAATATAATACCAATGCTTTTTCCATAGAATTGTTGAGAAATGTGGGTTTAATTAGATTTCTGCTAGAAGGACTACGTAGTTTTTGCCGTATTTCTTTGCACACTTAGGGCATGTTGTGTAGTAGAAATACATGTGTTTGATTTCTTTTTTCTTTGATGTAGTATATTCTTCCATTTCTTTGATCCATTTTTTCATATCTTTGTAGGGGCCTTCGAAAACTTTTGAAAGAAAAGTTCCTGAGACTTTGACGTCATGGACTGATGAAATTGGTTTTTCTACGCTAACATAGATGTTTGAATAGAATGGGGATTTCTCATCTGAAACTACTATTGGGACTTTTGTTCCGGCTTTTGCTGCGTCGATTTTTTTGCAAAGCTTTTTAATAACCATTCCGAAATTTAATGGAATGTGAAAGAATGATATCACTTTGCTTTTGACGAATAGCTTGTCTTTCCAAGTTATTGTTTTATTGTCCCAAGGTTTTGGATCAAATTTTGGACAACACTCGTCGGTGTTTTTCGCTTCTTCACCCTTTTTCATATTGAATAAAAGTATGTTTAGTATATAAATGTTTAGTAGCCTCTGCATTGTTAAGTTAACGGGAGCTTTCATTTACTAAATTTTTTCAAAACCTTTAAATACTACTTAATCTACAAAGTATTATATGGCTACTAAAGATACTAAATCTATTAAGTCTACAACAATTAGGATAGAGCAAGAAACAAAAGAAAAAATAGAAAATCTTGATTTTGTTCGAAAAGATACATATAATCAAATCTTGCTGAAATTAATCGAGTTTCATGAGGGACATAGAAAATGATAAACAAATCTAACAAAAACAATCCTTCATCCCAAATCGGGTGGGGGGCGAAGCAGAAAAGAGTTAGTAAATTCTTCTTCATAACTTTAATTTTCATTTTCTCTTTAATATTATTACCAAATTTTGTTTCAGCTTTTCTAATTTCAGATCAAGGAACAAATGTAATGGATGTTGCAACAGGAAATTTAACTGCCCTCGCTAATTTAACAATTAGTATATATGACAATACTACTGGAGGAAATTTAATCTTTGAACAAAATTTTAGTGATGTAATAGCAAATGGTTCATGGAACGTTATGATAAACCCAAATTTAGAATATGGAATAAGTTATTATAAAGATTATCAAATTAATGGGGAAGATTTATATTTTGATGGAAATGAGAGATTAGAATTTCAATCTTCTGTTGGAGAAATAAATAATGTTTCATTTATTAATTTTTCTTTGATAAACTCGTGTTCTGCTGGGAGTTCAATAAGATTAATTTATGCAAATGGAAGTGTTGAATGTGAGGTGGATGATGATTCAGGAGGTTCAGGAAGTTCAAACTTAACAAATTATGCCTTTAAAGAACCAATCAGAAATATTTACGGGCAATATAACAACTTCTCAAATAGGGTTTTTTGGTTGGCTTGGAAGTTTAGCTTCAAGAATAACTAAGTTATTTGTTCAAGATATTGATGCTTCTGGAAATATTAATGCTGGAGAAAATATAACTGCTTCTTATTTCATTGGTGACGGTTCAAAATTAATTGGCATTAATGGGACTAGCGGACCTCAAGGTGAACAGGGAATTCCAGGCGTTAATGGAACTAATGGTACAAATGGTATCAACGGAACTAATGGAACGAACGGAGCTCAAGGAATTTCAGGTATTAACGGAACAAACGGCTCTGATGGTTATACTCCCATCTACGGAACAGATTATATTAATGGTACAAATGGATCTCAAGGTATCCAAGGTGAGACGGGTGTCGATGGAATCAATGGAACAAATGGATCTCAAGGTATTCAAGGAATCGCTGGAGTTAATGGTACCGACGGGATTCAAGGTGAAGTTGGCGTTAATGGAACTAATGGTATCAACGGAACTAATGGCTCTGATGGTTACACACCTATTTACGGTACCGATTATATTAATGGAACTGACGGAACCGACGGGGTAGATGGACTAAATGGTACTAACGGAACAGACGGAACAACTCCTGTTTATGGCGTTGATTACATTAACGGAACAGATGGTGTTAACGGTGTAGACGGACTTAATGGTACCGATTTATTTACTGAAATAAATCTTACTCAATTTGATAATTCTACTGGAACTTTAAATCTTTTAGAGAGTTGGCTAACCAGTTTCCTTGATTTACTTTATGCTCCTCTAGGTTACGGAGATGATTGGAATAAAACTTACGCTGATACACTTTACGCAGACATTTCTGTAACTGGCGATGATACTTCCTGGAATAAAACATACGCTGATACTTTATATTATGATTCTGAGTTAGATTTAACAACACTTCTTGATGATAATTATGCCCCTGTAAACTACGGAGACGATTGGAATAAAACTTACGCAGATACTCTCTACGCTTCCTTAGCAGAAATTATTAGTTTTGGATATTATAATTCTACAGACTTTTCTATTACAGATTATTATTTGAAATCCAATCCTTTTGGATTCTATAATTCTACTGATTTTGTTATTTCAGATTATTCTACAACTACTCAAGCAAATAACTTATATGCTCCTCTAGGTTACGGAGATGATTGGAATAAAACTTACGCTGATACACTTTACGCAGACATTTCTGTAACTGGCGATGATACTTCCTGGAATAAAACATACGCTGATACTTTATATTATGATTCTGAGTTAGATTTAACAACACTTCTTGATGATAATTATGCCCCTGTAAACTACGGAGACGATTGGAATAAAACTTACGCAGACACATTATACGAACCAACAAGCACTCAATTAGATGGAACTACGGTAAATATTACCTACATCAATGCACCATTAAACACTTGGTACTTCAATGCTACAGATAATTGTGAATATTTACCAAATTCCGGAAAGGAGTGTGCTATTTAATGGTAATAATAATTGAATTTATTGGGGGAATAGAGTGTGCAGTATGAAATGGGATTTAAAAAAAAAGATAAAGGTTGGTCAAAGAAAAAGAAAGTAATATTTTTTAGTAGTTTTGCGTTTATCTTTTTCATGTTAGGTGCAATGTATATGATTTCTGAAAATACTTTTGGGTATAAAACTAGTATTGAAAAGATGTTGGGTGATTATGGTTTTGTAAGTGCCAGTACTGATTCGACAAATTGGACCAGGAAAGCATTGCTAACAATAAACAGTTCTTTCGTTGATTCAAATTTAACAGACTTCCCAGTCTTATTAACTAATGCAAATTTACCACAAGAAATGTGGAATACAACACATGAAGATGCAAAATATAATGCGTTATTTACAGGATGTGACATTAGATTTACTACTAATAGCAGTGGAGAAATAGAAATTCCTTTTGAATTAGTGGACTGGACTCAAGATGATTCAACTGGTTCGGAAATTTGGATTAAGTTAAATATATCAAATGAAACAGACATAGAATTTTATGTTTGGTATGATAATTCTGTTGCATCTTGTTATGTTATAAACGATACTTATGGGGCTGAAAAGGTGTGGGATAGTAATTTCAAGGTGGTTCAGCATATGGGAAACGCGACGACCTCAACTATTACAGACTCAACTACGAATGATAATGATGGAACTAAAGCTGCTGCTGGAGACCCTGCCGAAACTTCAACTGCTCAGATAGGATTAGAAGCTCAAGATTTTGATGGGGATGATGATTATATTGATATTGGTGATGTTGCAGCATTAGAAATAGATACTTTTACTATTTCTACATGGGCAAAGAGGGCTGGAATAGATGACCAAGATACCTTCTTATCAATGCAATACCAGTCAGCTGCCGTTCCTGGGTTATGCGGGACAACATTTAGATTTAATTCGGACAATACTTTAGGACTTGCATCCACTATAAGTAATACTTTTGAAGAAGTCATATCAACGCCTACATATACAAGCACTTCTGATTTTTATTATGTGGTAGCTAGAAAAACTGGGACAACTGTAACTTTATATATTGATGGCTCTTTAGTTAAAACTGGGACATTATCATCAGCCAGTATAGATTGGACTACTTCGGTTACTAAACATACTGTAATCGGTGCTAGATGGAATGGAAGAGCTTCTGCTTGGGTCGGAGAATTTGAAGGGATATTAGATGAAGTAAGAATATCAAATTCAGCTCGTTCAGCCGATTGGATTTCAGCTGAATATAATAATCAGAACTCACCTTCTACATTTATAGTCGAGGGAACTCCAGCGAGTACAGGGGACAGGTCTCCAACTTATTCTAATAATCAAACAAATACAACAATAGGTGGGCAATCAATATTGTTTAGTTTGTTAATAGATGATAATAATGTTTTACATCCTAATGGACAATATATATTTGGTACAAACAATTCTGGTACTTGGGTAAATGATTCTGCTATTAACTTTACAGGAACTCCTCAATGGGCTAATATTACTAAGACTTTAAATAATACCGTTGGATTAACAATTGGTTATCGTTGGTACATAAATGATGATACTAAGAATATAAATAATACAGAAATATTTACATTAACAACAATATCTACTCCAGATACAATATCCCCAACAATAGTCCGACTTAACCAAACAAACTCAACTGGGATAATTAACGGTTCAGTAATCCAAGATGAAAATGTAACCTTCATAGTAAACGCAACTGATGAAACAGAAGTTGATTCAGTATGGGTAACAATCTGGACTGGTGTAGTTGGTGGACCTATTTGGTTGATACAACAATTAGTTGATTTAGGCTCAAACATTTGGGAAGGAAATGTAACTACTAACACCTCTCTAACAGCAGGGGATGTAAATTATACAATTTCTGTGAATGATACTTCAGGAAATGAGATAAACGAATCATCCAACTTTACATTAATTGCATCAGATACCTGTACCTGCCCAGGAATAGATACCAGCTGGGAAATAGATATGTCGGATTACTGCATACTATCCACTCCTTGTGACTTAGGAACAGGAAATTTAACATTCACAGGGGAAGGGAATTTTACTTGCAGTGCGAGGTTAGATATAGCTTCAAGAGGGAAACCAGGAAATAATTCTATCTTATGGTTTGATAATGATTGTGAGGTGTATATTGGATAAGATGAAATCTTTTAATATAGTATTATATGGTATTTTAGTATTATCTTTCTCAATATTAGTATCAGGAGATTTAGTTTCCATAGGAACTGGAGGAGATGAAATTTCTTTAGGTTATGGAAATCAGATAGATTTATTCTTTTCTGGAATAACTACCACTTCCATTACTCTCCCAGTAGTAGCACAAATATCTCCAATTAATGGGATATCAACATATGAGGCAGACCAATTATATATTTATAATATTTCATCTACAAGAGATATTCTTTATTGTAGTTTAATTATGGATGGAGTTGCTGTTTCTACTGATGCTGGAATCGAATATTTGATGGGTAATGGGAGTTGTTTAACACCTGCTGGTTCTGGAGACTGGGCAATTACTTGTTCTGATAATTGTGTTTGGAGCACTGACTTTTCTGTTTCAGATAATATATCTATAACTGGTTCAGGCATATTAACTTGGAATGCGAATATGAGTTTTATCAATTCTCATTGGGAAATTTATAAAGAAGACGGATGTGAACTTGTAATTAATCTTGGTGGGAGTATACAATGATAAAATTTAAAAAAAACTTAATTTACTTAATAATTTTATTTATAATTTTTACTTTTTTTATTAATAATGTTTCTGCATTAACAGCAAACTCCTCAAGTTATTCTGTCAGTATGTTTGGAACCGGGATGGCAACAGCAGACCCTTCATCAACAAATTATGAAACAAAAGCTCTTTTAACATCTCAATCAGGCACAAGAAATGCAGAGAGTAATTCATATACTTCAAACATTGGTTTTTTTGATAACACTATATATTATAGAACAGTGAGCATTACTTCTTATTCAATCTCTCCAAGCTCTGCTGTTGTTGGTTCAATAATAGGATTATCAATATCTGCATTAAATTATCAAACTGTATGGGCAAAGATAACCTCTTCAAACTCTCAGGAACAAACTCTAAATCTCATTAGTGGGGGAACTGTTAATTATGTTCCAAGCCCCTCAGTTGTAGGAACATACGAGGTAATCTTTTATGCTAATAGTTTTACAGGAGCAATTGCAAGTATTGTAGATTATTTTGAATTAACAGAGGCAACAACCCCCCCTCCTGGAGGAAGTGGTGGGGGTGGAAGTACAACCACAATAATAGAAAAATGTACTTATAATTGGGATTGTACTCCTTGGGGTGTTTGTTCAGATGGAGAACAAACAAGAGAGTGCAAAAACATCGGAACATGTAAGGGAATAGAGAGTAAACCAATAGAAGAAATGAATTGTACAAAAGCTTTATTTGATATTACTTTAAAATTAAAAAGTATAGAACTTACTAAAAATAAGACTTTAAATTTTAGCATAGATTTAACAGAAAAAATGGGTGTAGAAAAAATTGATGTCCATATTAAATATTCAATTATAAACAAAGAAGGTTATGAGATTTTCAGCCGAATAGAAACAAAGGCAATCCAGGGAAATTTATCTTATGAGAAAGAAATAGAAGAAATTAAATTAGCAGATGGAGAATATATATTAAGAGTAGACATCCTCTATGGAAACTTGCAAAGAGCCTTTGCTGAACAAAAGTTTGAGGTTAAGAAAGGGGAATTAGAGATCACTCCAAAAGAAAAAAGAATTATTAGTAATTTATTAATAATTTTTGGAAGTTTGATATTTATAGTTATTTTAATTAGCTTTATTTTGATTAAATTAATAAGAAAGAAAAAATTAGGAAAACTAAAAACTCATAGAGAATATAAAAATAAGATTAAACAAAACTTGAAGAGAATCAGATCTAAAACTTTCTTAATGATTCTTCTAGGTTTTATGATTGTAGGAATTTTATTTATTGGAGGAAACAATATGACTGGGTTTGTTGTTGGAAGTACAAGTGCAGTTAATGATAATTGGAATATTTTTGGATTTGTTTTAATTATTGGAATGTTGGGATTATTAGTTTTTACTTATAGAAAAAAGATTGCTGAGAAAATTGAAACTAAAAGAATGAATAAACATTCTAAAGATAGCCTTAGAGGATTAATCAAAAAGAAAGTTTATACAGAACAAGGGAATTGTATTGGAAAGGTTGAAGATGTTATTTTAGGAGAAAACAAGATTGATAATTTGAAAATTAAATTAGATAAAAGAAAAAGAGTTAAGGCTAAAGGGATAATTATTAGGTATAAAAATGTGAAAAGTGTGGGGCATATTGTTATTGTTGAAGGAAAGATTTTAGAAAAGTTAAATATATAAACAAAAAATTCATTATAAAAAGAGGAAAAATGAAAAAGAAATTTAGAAAAGAATTGTCTAGTCTAAAATTAAAAAAGTTAGAGAAGGATTTAGCTAAGGTTGAAAAAGCAGAAGATTATTTGGATGTAGAGAGAAAGAAATTAATGAAGGAAAAAGAGAAAATTAAGCTTAAGATTAGAAAAGAGAAAGAAGTTCTTAAATTAAAGAAACAGATTGAAAGAGTGAAAAATAAAAAAAACTGAACAATAGCTACTTTTTACTCATCTTAATCAACTCCAACCACTTATTTGGATTATTTAATTTTAAATCAGTAGCCAACTCATACGGGCAAACCCCAATAGCTTGATGTTTCCTAATAAAATTATAAAATATCTCATAGCCCTTCATAATTGCTTGTGCTGATTCTATACGACCGTGAAAGCCCCTAAAAGTAACAGTCCTTTCTCTTATCGAATTATGCATTCTTTCAACATAAATATTAAAACCTTCTCCTTTTGAAGCGATATTTTTATTGTGAAAAATATTGTGTTTGCCTAGTTTGTTATTGTAACCCCAAGTCTGTTTTATAACTTTCCCATAAGCCGTATAGCCATCTGTAGTGATAGTTGTGATGTAACCCTCTGTTTTGTATTTTACTTTTGCCATAACTTCCTTTAATTCTTCTTGTCCTCGTGATTTAAAATATTTTGAAGAAACCATATAACGAGTTTTAACATCAATAGAATCTATAAACCAATCTTTAGAAACTCCCTTTTTATTATTGTTTATTCTTCGGTGATATTCCATTTCATCGAGTTGTATTTCATTTCCAGATTTTACTTTTAATTTATCTGTGAATTTAGAAATCATATTTGAATATTTGACAACCCAATTATAAATAGAAACATTAGAAGAATTATGGGGATAAAATGCTTGTAGATGTTCTTGTACTTTTCGAGTTGAAACTCCTCGGTAAAATAAATCCATTGATAGAGTAATTTTTTGTGGACTATTCCTCATTCTGAAAAATCCGTCATCGACAATAAAAGACTTTTTACACTCATTACAAAAATATCTCTGTATCTTCCCCCTATTTTCTGTTTGCCTAAAACCTCTTTTCTTTATTTTATTAAAGTTGCATTTTGAACAGCAAACTTTTTTAACTTCTTTTTGTTCTTTCTTGTTGTGTTTCATTTTAACGAGTGGGATACAAAAGAAGGGTGTTAGTAGCACCCTTCACTTTTCTTTTGTATTTATTATTACCTTGTTAGGTTATACTTTGTTAAGTAATAAGTAATATATAAACCTTTCGTTTCTAGGTATAACCTAAATAAGTAACATTTATAAAGTAAGTTTTATTAAATAAACTATGGCAGAAATAGAGATAAAAATGAGGGGTTACAAATGTGAGAGGTGTAAGCATGAGTGGATACCAAGAAATAAAAAAGAAACTCCGATTATCTGTCCTAAGTGCAAATCTCCTTATTGGAATAAACCTAAGAAGAAATAATTTTTTTAGAAGGATTAGCTCCCGTTAACTTAACAATGCAAGTAGCCTCCGTATGCTTCTAGCTCTTGGGAGTATCCGTCGTGGCTGAAGTCGAAGTTGAAGATGAAAAGGAACTCTGACATTGCTCTGACGCCTATTCCCGCTTCTTTGATTATGTTGTATAGATATTCTGTGAAGCAGTAAGGACAAGTGTGTGTCTTTTTCTTATTGCAAGCTACGCAGGTTTTTGCTTTGCCTTCGAGGTGTTTGTGGGCTTTTACAAAGTTATCGACGTCGTTCATAATTTTATTTTTTTCTTTTGGGAATTTGCTTATCCATGCTTTGAAGCCTTTTGAGATGCATTCGGGGCAAAGAGGATGGATGATGTTTTCGCCGCATGATAAACAGTCGTTGTGTTCTTTTTCAAAATAAGGTGTCTGTATAGCGACATTCTTTTTGGAGTTCATTTAAGAATTGTCGCGTAATTAGTATTTAATGACAAATAGGGCGTGCGCTGTAGAGGTATAAGAATTCCATGTGTAGTTTCCTCTTTTAGCTTGCATGATTAGAACTGGGATTTGAAATATTTAAATGTTTGGTAGGATTATCTTGTGATGATAAGTTTTTCCATTGCTTCTTTTGCTTTTTTCATTTTTGGGTCTGAGAAATGTTTCATCGCTGGTGTTAGAATTTCTACTAACTTATCTGCTATTGCGGTCTTAAGATCCATAGGGTGTAATTTTTTTTCTGCGAAATCTTTTTCTAGGTCTTCGTAAGAATTATAGGTTACGTTGCCTCCGAATTTTTCTGGACGCTTTATTTCTAGCAAAGATTTATCATTTATGAAAATTAAATATTTTGACCAATCTAATAGTGGGTTAAATCCTATTTCTCCCTCTGGACAGAATGCTCCTTTTATTTTTTTCCTTATTTCGGATTCGTCGTCGGTCATATAGATTGCTGAGTTTGGTATCGATTTACTCATTTTCATTTGAGACCATAACTCCTGTAGTTTTTCCTTTGGCACAGGCCATATTGGTGGTTTTTGTAATCCCAAAATTAAATGTCCGTGGATTGCGACTGGTTTTATTTTATTCCCGTTTTTGTCTAGCAATGGACTTGTCTTTAATTTCAATGCAACTTCTCTTGCGATAACTTGAGCTTTTCGTTGGTCTAATCCTGCGTGAGCAATATTTATTCCTTGTGCGAAAATGTCTGCGACTTGCATTGGAGGATACAGCATTTTTGCAAAGTCTACTCCTTCTCCTTCTTTTCGTCCCATGATTGTTATCGAACGAGTTATTCGGCCCATTGTTGTGTGTTTACTTACGTCGACCATTGTTTCCCAGTATTTGTCGTTGTTGTGGTATAGCTCGCTTCCTAAAACGAATTTCAAATCCCTTACATTTCCTCCGACACATTTGTAGGCTGCGATAAGTGCTTCTTTGAAATAGTTAACTCCGACTTCTTGAATTACTTTCATGTCTCCTCCTAGTTTGTCGTTGATCCATGAATGCCAGTCTGCTAAGAATATTGTACAATCTACTCCTACATCAATTAAATCTTTTACTTTTGACATACAAACTAATCCGTGTCCCAAGTGTGGTTTCCCAGAAATTTCGAAGCCTATGTAGTGTTTTAGTTTTTGTCCGCTCTTAAGTAACTTAACTAGGTCTTCTTCGGTCATAATTTCTTCTGTATTATGTTTTATCCGTTTAATTTTTTCTTCGATGTCCATAGTTGAAAAAGAATAACGGTTTATTTAAAGTTTGTCTTGAGGGGCGTCGTATGTGCTTTCTCCATCTGCCATAAAAGGATTGGCTACTTCTTCTCTATCTGTTTCACCAACCTGATAGTTTGTTCTTTGGGTAGGGTCATAGTCTGATAAAGGTGCAATTGCTTTTGTAAAAAACCTAGGCCCTAGACCCATTCCTTCTAGTCGACTCCTTGAAAGATGTAATATTGCCATTGGTTTTTTAGTTTTGGTTTCTATTTAAAGATTTGTGTTAACAGACTTACCTAAGATATAAAAAGGATTTGTGCTTGTGGGTTTTATGGAAACTTATGATGTTGTGATTTTGGGTGGCGGGCCTGCTGGGTTGACGGCGGCGATTTATACTGGAAGGTATAATATGAAAACTTTGGTTGTTGCTAAGTCTTTTGGTGGGACTGCGAATTTGGCTGGTGAGCTTGAGAATTGGCCTGGTTATCTTGGGTCTGGTATGGATTTGATGAAGAGTTTTAAAGAGCAGGCTGAGAAGTTTGGGGCTGAATTTTTGGAGGCTGAAGTTGCGAGTTCTGAGAAGGATGGAGTTGAGTTTGTTTTGTGGGCTGATGGGAAAGAGGTTCGGGCTAAAAGTTTGATTGTGGCGCTTGGGACGGAACATAGGCAGTTGAATATTCCGGGGGAGAAGGAATTTTTGGGGAAGGGTGTTAGTTATTGTGCGACTTGTGATGGGAATTTTTTTAGAGAGAAAGAGGTGGCTGTGATTGGTGGGGCGGACTCGGCTGCGAAGGCTGCGCTTTATTTGGCTGATATTTGTAAAAAGGTTTATGTGGTATACCGGAAGCATGAGATGAGATGTGAGCCTGTTTCGCTTTCTAAGATTTGTCAGACGCCTAATATTGAAATTATTTATCACAGTAACCCTACTGAAATTGTTGGAGAGGGGCTTGTTAAAGGATTGAAGATTGTGACTGAGAAAGAAGATGGTGAGAAGAGTGAGAGGACTTTGGATGTGAATGGGGTTTTTATTGAGGTTGGTGCGGCGCCTGCGACTGAGGTTGTTAAGGGCTTGGGTGTTGATGTTGATAAGAATTATATTGTGACTGATAAGGGCGCTCGGACTAATGTCGAGGGTGTTTTTGCTGCTGGGGATGTTACTAATAATGAGATGAAGCAAATGGTGACGGCGGCTGGCGAGGGTGCTATTGCTGCTAAGGGAGTGCATGAGTATTTGATGAAGTGATTATTTTCTTGCTAACCAGATATCGAAATGGGTTTCTGATTCTAGGGTGATTTTTTCTATGTCACTGAAACCTACTTTTTTCATTAATCCTGTCAGTTCGTTTTCTGAGAGTAGGTAAGTTTGGAATGAGACTATTGGATTTTCTTTTCCACGTTTGTCTCTTAGTATCATACCTGCTTCTCTTGTTTTTGATTCCTCCATTGGGTTTCTGTGGAAGTACCAGTCGTATTCTTCTTCTCCGATTTTTATTTTTCCGACCATTGCTTTACTTTTTTCTTCGCTATCTTTGAACTTGTCTATATAGATTGATCCTCCAGGTTTTATTGAGTCGTAGAATACTTTCAATGTTTTTTCGTAATTTTCTAGAGCTATTTCTCTGCTTGTTTTTGATTCTGAATCCCATCCTCCAGCTGCGTAGATGAATGAGTTTCCTCTGCAGAACAATAGGTCGAAGTTGTCTTTGCTGTAATGATTTGGGATTTCTAGCCACGATAGTTGTTTGCATTTTATGTCTAGGTTTGAGTTATGTGCTTTTCTGTTGAAGATTTCTATTGCTTCTTTTGAGACGTCCATACAATCTACTGAATATCCTCTTTTGGCCAATTCTAGCGCTGGGAATCCTGAGCCTGCACTTGAGTCCAGTATTTTTGATTCAGTGTTTATTTTTAGTTTTTTGAATAGTCTCTCTAGGTCGTCTGTGTATTCGTTTGGATCGTATACTAGACTATTTACGCAGTCATCCCATAGTTCTGAGATATGCGGCATCTTATCGTAAGTGAATGTTTTCATTTTATTCGTAGCAGTTCCCTGTGTGGAACAGGGCGTATAGATTTAGTTCTGGGAGTGCTTCTTTTATCAGAGGGCAGGCTGCGATTATGCTGTCTATTGAGCACCCTGGCACGGTTAGGATTAAATTATCTATTCCTTGATTATGTAGGTCTAAAGCATATTCTGCGACACCTTTTGGGCATGCAGTTTCTAGTTTACTTGATGCTTCAGGGAATCTATTTCCGAATCCAGATTTTATACCATTGAATCTGTTTACTAAAGGTTTTTCCCAATGGATTTTCCCGAAGTTTGGGCTCTCTGGATTACCTCCGCATTTTATGATATTTTCATCTGATAAGTCGTAGTTATGTAGGATTTCTACTAGGCTTTTTGGTATTTCAAAGTTCTCTCTGATTTGAGCTCTTTCTTTGGAATTAATATACATGTCATTCATCATTAGGCTTACATGTGCTTCGTATCCTTGCTTGATTAGTTTTGATACGTTTTCGCAAGCGAATCTCCAGGTTTCTTGAGCGTTCTTTCCTACTTGGTATGGACTTTCTGTGTTTATCCAATAGTGTCCGCCCATTATTGCGGTTGTTCCATCTATTTTTGTTCTTTCTATCGAATCGTTTGGTGATACTTTGCTAAGAGTCTTGTTTTGAGCATCGTACAAGTTTTGCTCTATGACAAGGTTCTTTTCGCAATTAGTTCTTTTTTGTTGTCCCTTTTTCATGGTAACACATAGGCAAAAGGATATATAGAATGTTTGACTGTTTTTTACGCTTATTTACGATAAATTTTTAAATAAGTCTTCTTTAGGATGGATATGGATATAAAACTTACGAAAGCCGATAAAATCATTTTGAAAGAAATTGCGTTTAATGCTCGGATTTTGGAAAAAAAGTTGGCACAGAAATGTAATCTTTCTAAGGATAGTATTCGTTATCGTATTGCGCGGCTAGAGAAGATGGGCGTTATTGGTGGATATGGGGTTTTTGTGGATTATACTCGGTTGGGTTATGAATCATATAAGTTGTATCTTAGGCTGAATGCGACGTTTGACGAGAAGAAAGAGTTGAGATTGTTTCTCGAAGGTAGGCGAGAAGTTTTTGCGACGTTTGAATCTAATGGTAATTGGGATGTTGCTGTTGCTGTTTTTGCTAAGAGTCGTGCTGAATATAATAACTTTGAGAATGGGTTGTTGTCTAAGTTTGGTAGTCTGATTGTTTCGAGGGATTTTTGTTTAATGATGGATGTACAAATGCTTGATTATGGGATGATTTATGAAGGCGGATCTAAGAAAACTATGACACTTTGGGATGGAGATGGAAATGGGAATGTTGATGAGAAAGATGTTTTATTGATTAAAGGGTTGCATAAAAATTCGCGGACGACTCTTGTGGATTTGTCGGCAGCCGTTGGACTTAGTGTTGATTCTGTTAGTAAGAGGTTGAAGAAGATGGAGACGAGTAAGGTTATTCAGTTTTATGATACGGATATTGATTATGGAAAGCTTGGGTTTGAGAAGTATAAAATGTTTGTTTATGTGAGTGATTATTCGTCTGTTATTGAAAAGCGATTGATGGATTTTTTGCAAAGACAGAAAAGCGCGATTAATATTGTTAGGACAATTGGTCCGTGGAAATTAGAGATTGAGTTTTTGATTGAGAAGCATGAAATTTTTGAAAAGGTTTTGTCAGAGATGCAGGAGAAATTCGGGGACGTGATTCAGAAACTTGATTTTTCGATTTTTAAGAATGAGGTTTGGTTTCCAGCTAAGGAGATGGTTGAATAACTACATCCTTTCTAGTCTTGCTATTCGTTTTCCTAATGGTGGGTGGGTTTGGAACCATTCTTTTTCTTTTGTTGGTTTTGCGAGGAAGAGTGGGGAGACTGCACCGGAGACTTTCATTGGTTGGTTGGATTGGATTTTTTTAAGGGCTCCGATTAATCCAGTTGGGGTTCGCATGAATTTTACTGCTGATGAGTCTGCCGCGTATTCTCGTTTTCTTGAGATTGCTAGTTGGACTAGGGCGACGATGATTGGGGCTAGGATTGCTAGGATGATTCCGATTACCATTAGGATTATTTTGCTGTTGTCTTTGCTGTTGCTTCTTCCGCCTGTCATTGATGACCAGAATAGGCTTCTTAGGAAAATTTGTGAGATGATTGCTATCATGCCGACCAATACCGCTGTTAGCGTCATGAATCTGATGTCGTAGTTTGCGATGTGAGAGAGTTCGTGAGCGAGGACTCCTTCTAGTTCTTGTTTTGATAATTTTTCTAGGGTGCCTGTTGTGACGCAAACGACTGCGTGCTGTGGGTCTCGGCCTGAGGCGAATGCGTTGATTTGTTTGTTGTCCATGATGTAGAGTTTTGGTTTTGGAAGGCCTGAGGCAAGGCAGAGTCCTTCAACTATGTCGTGATATTGTTTATATTCTGATAGTGAGGCTTTTTTGGCGTTGACTGATTTAATGGCTAGGTCTGCAGATTTGTAGTAGCCGCCGACTACGTATAGGATTGAGATACACGTACCTGCTATTAATATGAAGAAGAAATAGTCGCCGCCTAATACGAGGCCGATTGTGTAGACTAGGGCTAGGAGGACGATGAGGACGATTCCGATTAGGAAGAAAGATTGGATTTTGTTTTTTCGGATTTCTTCGTGGAATGATAGTCTTGGTTGTTGTTGCATGTTAATAGTTGGATTTCCTAGCTTTAATTAGATAAGATAGTGAATCCTTTTTTATTTCTATAATTTTAAATTTTGCCTTGTGAAGAATGTCAATTATTTCTTCTCTGGAAAATTGTTCGGAGATTCCTCCATCGGCATCAAACCTTACCTTACCTTTTTCTTCATCTAATACTGTATATCCTCCTTTGTACTCTTTATAGGTTTTTTTTCTGACACCCAAAGAGTCTTCATTGAATACGCTAAATATCAAATATCCATCATCTTTTAAAATTCTTCTAATTTCTGAAAGGATGTTTTCTTTCGATTCGGCGAAATTACAAAAAGTTAATCCAATGAAAATAATATTAAATGTTTGATCTTTAAAATTCATGTTCTCCGCGTCCTCAAAAAATACTTCTACATTGTTAATATTCTTTAGGTTTCTCTCTGAGCTCTCTATTGCCGTTCTATCATTGTCTATTCCAACGAATCTTTTAATGAAAGGCGCTAATTCTTTTATTGTTCTACCGATTCCGCATCCAATATCTAGGGCAACTGAACTTTCAGATAGATTTTCTTTTAAGAATTCTTTTTCTTTTACAAAATATTCTTCGTATTCTTTTGGATGATTTTTTGTGGTTTGTTCCCAAACATCTATTGTTCTACTTTCCATATTTATGTAAATCACTTGGACTTTTTATAGATAACGTAAACAATTTTAGAATTCAATTTTTGGAACTGCTTTTGCTGCTTCTGGAATTTTCAAATAATCTCTTTTCTTGAATCCGTAGAGTTTTGCGAACCATACTCCTGGGATTACTGTTGTTATGACATTGTAGGACATTATGCCGTCGTTGTAGTATTGTCTTGCGTAGGCTACTTTGTCTTCTATTGCTGAGAGCTCTTGTTGCATTTGCAGGAAGTTTGTGTTTGCTTTTAGGTCTGGGTATCCTTCTGCGATTGCGAAGATTGACTTTAGGGCTGATTGTAATTGATTACCTGCTTTCATTTTTGCTTCGACTCCTTGTGCTCCGATTAGGGCTTTTCTTGCTTCGATTACTTCTTTGATTACTCCCTTTTCGTGTTTCATATAGCCCTTTACTGAAGCTAGTAAGTTTGGAATTAGGTCTGACCTTTTTCTTAGTTGGACGTCGATTTGGGCTAGCGAGTTGTTGATTTGATGTGTTAGTCTTATAAATTTGTTGTAGTAGACGAAGAAGACTATTGCTAGGACTGCGACTATTGCGATTGTTATCCAGAGTATCATATATTTTTTAGGGAAGTTAAGTTTATAAAAGTTGGGGACTTATTTCTTGTATGGGTCTTGGGAGAAAGGTTGCGATTGGGATTGGTGTTCTTGTGATTATTGCTTTGGCGTGGGCTGTTCTTTCTGGGAATGTTACGGGGAGTGTGATTACTGGGATGGCTGTTCAGGAGATGTCTGTTGAAAATGAGTATGTTGAGATGAATCCTGTTGAGGAAGTTGATTATAGTGATGAAGTAAATAGGGAGGTGAATGATGGCACATAAAATATCAGTTGATCAAAATAAGTGTATCGGGTGTGGGGCTTGCGCTGCGACTTGTCCGAATGGTTTTGAGATGAAGGGCGGGAAGGCTAAGGCTAAAAAATCTGAAGTTGAAAAAATTACTTGTGAGAACGACGCTGCGGCAGGATGTCCGGTTGGGGCGATTAGTGTTAGTTAGTTACAGTTTTAATTCATAAATTAAGTTGTAAGAAAAGTTTCCTTTTTTTATTATTGAGTCTATTTTATACTTAGAACGGAGTGCTACTTCATAACCATGTTTTTGTCCTTGGGTTTTTGGGCAGTTTTTATTTCCCGCACAAAAATCATAAGGCATTATTATTTTTGCATTTTTCTTTAAATGGGATTTTGCATTTTCTAAGAAAATATTAATTAGTCCTCCATTTGAGTCTGCCAATGAAGCTGAAATTGTGTTTTTAGGAAGCTTGTCTTCAAAAAATGGATGGTTAAAAATTATTAGATCTGCTTTAATTTTTATTTTTTCAAAAAGATTTCCTTGAAATACTTTTGTTTTTTTAGAAAGTTTGTTTTGTTTTATGTTTGCAATTGTGTTTTTTATTGCTGGCTTTGATATATCTGAAAAAAATACCTCTTTTGCTCCATTTAGTGCAGTTGTTATGCCTTGAATGCCAGAGCCACAGCCCATGTCGATTACTGTTTTGTTTAAATAAAATTCATTATTGCGATAAAGATATTTTGCCAATAGTCTTGCCGTAATTAAATTTGGGGATAAGACCCCTGGGTAGCTTTGAAATTTTTTTAAATAAAAAAGTTTATCTATTTTAAGATTATACTCATGAATTTTATTTTCTTTTGGTTGGTTTGTTATTAAATTTATGTTTATTTTTTTAGGCATATATTGAATTGTGTTTTTGTGTTTTTGATCTTTTTTATAAATTTGAATTTGTTAACCCTGTTTCCGAAATTCTTATAAAGTAGAGTTAACTATAGTTAACATGTACTTACTACCACAGGAAATTGAAGTCTGGTATATTATACCGGCGATTAGAAAGGAATTTGCTAAATTGTTGACTAAGAAACATGGCATGAGTTATGATAAGGCTGGGGGTATTTTGGGAATTAGTAAGGCTGCGATTTCTCAGTATTTGTCTAATAAGAGGGCGAATAAGATTAAGTTAAATAGTGAAACGAAGAAGGAAGTTGCTAAGTCGGCGAAGATTTTGGTTGAGAATCCTAAGGCTGCGATTGGGGAGGTTCAGAGGATTTTGAAGTTCATGAAGGATCGTAAATGTAGTTGTGATGTTTGCAAGAAGTATAATAAGGAGGTCCTTGGTTATTGCAACTGCGAGCCTAAGTATTGAGAATGAAAGGGATTTATTTGGATAATGCTGCGACTACGAAGGTTGACGACGGGGTTGCGAAAAAAGTTAATGAGTTTTTTTTAGATAATTATGGGAATGCGTCAAGTCAGCATTCTGTTGGTCGGCGGGCTAATGAAGAAGTGAAAAAGGCTCGGGAGAAGATTGCTGAGTTTGTTGGAGGGAATAGTGATGAGATTGTTTTTACTAGTGGTGGGACTGAGTCTAATAATTTGGCGTTGAGAGGTCTTGCTAAAACTAATCCTGATAAGAAGCATATTATCACTTCGGTGATTGAGCATCCTAGTATTTTGGAAACTTGTAGGGACTTGGAGAAAGATGGGTATAAGGTTGATTATGTTAAGGTTGATGAGCAAGGGGTTGTTGATATTTTGGATATTGAGAGTTTGATTCGTGAAGATACTTTGGTTGTTTCTGTGATGCATGTTAATAACGAGATTGGGACTGTCCAGCCTGTTGAGGAAATTGCTAAGATTTGCAAGAAAAGAGATGTTTATTTTCATACTGACGCTGTTCAGGGATTTGGGAAGATTAAACTTGATTTGAAAAATATTGACTTAATGTCTGTTTCTGGACATAAGGTTTATGCGCCTAAGGGTGTTGGTTTTTTGTATGTAAAAAAGGGAGTTAAGATTTCTCCTATTTTGACTGGTGGTGGTCAGGAGAATGGGCTTAGAAGCGGAACTGAGAACGTTTCTGGGATTATTGGGTTGGCTGCGGCTTTGGATGTTAAGGTTGAAAAGATGAGGGTTGAAAAGATGAGGGATAAGATTGCTCGGGGTTTGTTAAAAATTCCTGGGGCTCGGATTAATGGGTCGACGGAGAGGCGTGTTTGCAATAATGTTAATGTTTCGTTTTATGGGATTGAGGGTGAGAGTTTGATGTTGATGTTGGATAAAGATGGGATTTTTGTTTCGACTGGATCGGCTTGTGCTTCGACTAAGCTTAGTGAGAGTCATGTTTTGAAGGCGATTGGCGTTGAAGAGTTGTATGTTCATGGGAGCTTGAGGTTGACTTTGGGTCCTGAAATTAATGAGGAGGATTGTGATTATGTTGCCCTAAAGATTGGGGAGCATGTCCAGAAGCTTCGTGAGATTAGTCCGTTTAAATTAAATTTGGGGGAGGTTAATGATGGAAGATAAAGTTGAAGAGCTTGACGATGATTTTGAACCTAAGAAGCTTGACGATAATAGTCCAGTGGAAGATAAGTTTGAAGAACTCGGTTGCGAATTCAAGAATGAATCTGAATGCGAGGAAGAACTTGAAGATGAAGGTTTGACTTTGGGTAAAGCCGAGAAATCACACTACGATGGTGAAGAAATTGAAAACGAAGATTAGTAAGGAAATGACTTTTGCTGAGTTGATTGAGCTAGATAGAGGAGCTGCTGAGAAATTGGCTTCGCGTGGTTTGTTTTGTGGTGGATGCCCGATGGCGCAGTTTGAGACGATTGAGGATGGGGCTAGAGCTCATGGTGTTGACGTTGATGAGTTATTGAAGGAGTTGAATGATGGTCGGTAATGTTGATTATAATGAGAATGTGATGGATCATTTTCGGAATCCGCGAAATATGGGTGAGATGAAAAATCCTGATGCTGAGGCGACCGTTGGGAATCCTAGTTGTGGGGATGTTATGAAAATAATGTTGAGGATTGAAAGTGATAAGATTGAGGATATTAAGTTTCAGACGATGGGGTGTGCTGCGGCGATTGCGACTTCATCAATGGCGACTGAGTTAGCCAAGGGGAAGAGTTTAGATGAGGCGAAGAAGATTACTAATGAGGATGTTGCTAAGGCTTTGGGTCAGCTTCCCCCAATAAAAATACATTGTTCTAATTTGGCGGCTGATGCCTTAGGTAAGGCAATTGAGAATTACGAGAAGTGATTCTTAGACCACTCGTCTGAATCGTTTGGAAAGTCAAACCATATTCTTGCGCTGATATTGTCACAAATGTGTGCGAAGGCTGATAAGGGACTTTGAATTTTTATGTGAGAATCGTAGTCATTTATTTCACCGTGGACATGTTTTAGACCTTTCCATAACTCTTCAGTTAATTCAAAATTGAATTTTTCTATTATTGATTTTTTGAATTTTTCTGAGCTTGAAAAACTTTTGCATAATTGGACGTCTGAATCGTTGTTTGAATACTTCCAGGGTTTTTCTAAATCGTGCAAAAAGAGAACTAGAAGGACATCTTGAAGTGAGAAACCTAATTTTCTGTTTGAGTTTAGCGAGTTAAAAATTGTAATTGCTATGTTCATTGTTTCGGTTAAGTGGCCGATGTATCCGCCATTCCAGAATTGATGTTTTGTTTTTGAGCCCTTGGCGTTTTTTATTTTATCCTCATTGTCGTCTAACAAGTGCTTGCAACAAGATTGATTCGGCTCGTCTATCATGTTAACTAGTTCTCTTAGAGAATAATATTTTTGTCTCATAATTAAAGACAGAGAAATGAATTAAAAAAGATTGTTATAGTGAATAAGTGGATAATGGAAAGGGGCTAGAATAATAAAATAATGAACCTCCCCAGCTCCCTAACGGAGAAGGTTCATTGAGTATGATAAAATTAAAAAAATAATATAAGAAGATTTACTTTTTTTTCTTCTTTACTGGCTTCTTTTTAACTGGCTTTTTCTTAACTACTTTTTTAGCCGGTTTCTTAGCAGCTTTCTTTTTCTTCTTGCCACCTCGAGCCATCTTAGCCTCGCAAACGTTTCCCTTTCCATCTACATAATACAAATGTCCAGGTTTTCGCTCAACAACGCTCTTAACAATTACTTTTCCCATATTTTAACCTCCTTTTTACCTCTTTTAACTCTCCTAGTTTTCCTAACGCAATTTTATATTTAAATGTTTCTGTTATTGACACTAGGCCTTTCCGTCGATGATTTGTCATCTTTAGGTAGTGCTGGAACCTCTAAAAGATATTTTCCCTTTCCTGAAATGTTTAATTTCCAGTTTTTCACGTCGGTGATTTTGGTTGCATGCATTTTTTCGTCGAGCCAGATGGCCTTGAATGGTTTACAAAAGAGAGAATGAATCTGGAGATTCTTATTCTTGTTGAAGATGAATAGTAGTGGAGGTGAGTTTTTTCTGAACATTAATCCTGAGAATTTTTTAAGTGGTGTATCGCAAAGTTCTACTTTAATTGACTTTTTTTTACCGTAAGTGTAGTAGGTGATTTTTTTTAGAGCCATATTATTTCGTCGTTTAGAGGATTATCTTGTCTTTTTAGTTTTGTGTAGTGATTGAAGACGTGTTCGACTGATGCGTCGTGGACTTTATCGTGATGAATGAACCCGCCGCCGAAGGATTTTGGAATGTGCATTAGTTCGTGGATTATTACTTTTAGTTGTTCGTCGTCGGGTAATTTGTCGAATTTTTCTGAAATTACTTCGATTAGATAGAATCCTTTTTTTCGGCCCATGCCTATTTGCATTGCTTTGCCGAGGGCGTGACACCTTGCTATTGTTCTTCTAGCTTTTGAGCCCGTGCTTCTAATGAAAGCGACGTGCTCTAGAAGAACGTGGTCCCATTCTAATTTCTTAACTACTTCTTCGGAAATTTCTTTTATATCTGGGGCTTGGTGATATTTAATTGGCATCTAGTATCTCTATTGTTTTATTTTTTGATGTGTGACCTTTAATGATTATTACTTTTTTCTTTAGGTGCTTTGATAGAAACTTTTCTAGCTCTTGATTTGCTTTGTTGTCTTTGGCTGGTTTTTTCAGAAATACTTTTTGGATTTTGCCGTCTATGAATTTTTGGATTTCTTGTCTTCCAGAACTTGGCTGTACTTTTATGTTACACCTCATGTATAAATTTAGTTTGGTTGGTTTAAATGAATTGCTATGATTTAGTTGGTTTTGCATCGAGGATAACAAGCTTTTTATATCTCATTTATTGTTTACTTTTGGGAGCCTATAGCTCAGCCAGGTTAGAGCGCTGGTCTTATGTTAAATTTTGTTAACAAAATTAACAAAACGAATCTTCTCGCCCAATTAAAATTGGGTTCCGAAATTCATTTTATGGGTGAGATTCAATTGAATCTTATCGTTTCTTCACTTTAACCTTAATGTTTTATTTACGACATAGATAGATTTTTATATCTTCGACTTTGTTTAGTTTTGGGAGCCTATAGCTCAGCCAGGTTAGAGCGCTGGTCTTATATGAGTGAGATTCAATTGAATCTTATCGTTTCTTCACTCGAAGAAAGCCAGAGGTCCGGAGTTCAAATCTCCGTAGGCTCATGCTAAAAATTTTTATAGTCTTTTAGCTTGTTGGTTGAATGGGTATTTGTAAATTCTGTAAGAAGAAGTTAGGATTTTTGGAGGGCTATGAAGATTTTGATGGAGAATATTGTAGAACTTGTTTTGATGATATGCAAGAAAATCCAGAAAAATATAAAAAATTAATAGAGAGAGAAAGCATGAAAGAGAAAACAAAAAAGATTTCTAAGAATACAGAGAAGGGTAAATCAAAAAAAACCAAGGAACCATTAACTGAAAGCCAACAAATTATACAACTTCTTAAGATAATAGTAGTTTTATTGCTTTTTTATTACCTTTCACGTTCTTTTTGATAATTATGGGCCTAAATTTTATTAAAATGTACATACATTGTTACCAATGATTCCAACCTTAGTTTTTAAAAACTACCTATTCTCACTAGTAACATGTTGCTTGGATTAGTAGGAAAACCATCGTGTGGGAAGTCGACTTTGTTTAAGGCAGCTACGCTGTCGGATGTTTTGATTGCTTCTTATCCGTTTGCGACGATTGAGCCTAATCATGGGATTGGATATGTTAGGGTTGACTCTCTTTGTAAAGAGTTGAATGTTAAGTGTAACCCTAGAACTGGGTTTTGTACTGGAGAGACTAGATTTGTTCCTGTTGAATTGATGGATGTTGCTGGTTTGGTCGAGGGGGCTAGTGAGGGAAAAGGTTTGGGCAATAAGTTTTTGGATAATTTGAGGCAGGCGGATTTGTTTATTCAGGTTGTGGATGCTTCTGGGACTACGGATATTGAGGGAAGAGAAGGAACTGGGGACCCTGTTGAAGATGTGAAAATGTTGGAGAATGAATTGAACAAGTGGTATCGTGGAATATTTGAGAAAGTTTGGGATAAGTTTTCTAGGACGATTCAGACGACGAAGCAGGATTTTGCGAAATCAGTTTCTAAGCAGTTTTCGGGACTGAGAGTTAGTGAGGAAGATATTAAGTCTGTCTTGATACAGTTGAAGTTGGATTCTGAAAAGCCGGCTACTTGGAGCGAAGAGGATTTGTCGAATTTTACACGGACACTTAGGCATTCTACGAAGCCGATGGTTATTGCGGCTAATAAGATTGATAAGTCTGGGGCTAAGGAAAATATTGAGAGGTTGAAGGCTGAATTTCCTGATATTATGATGATTGCTTGTTCGGCTGATAGTGAGCTTTCTTTGAGGCAGGCTGCTGGTGCTGGGATGATTGAGTATACTCAGGGGGCAAGTGATTTTGTTATTAATGAAGATAAGGTTAATGAGAAGCAGAAGGTGGCTTTAGAGTCGATTAGGGAGAATGTGTTGAAGGTTTTTGGGTCGACTGGCGTTCAGGATGTTTTGGATAAGGCTGTTTTTGATTTGTTGAGGTATATTGCGATTTTTCCGGCTGGCTCTAAGTTGAGTGACAGTAAGGGTAATGTTTTGCCGGATTGTTTTTTGCTTGCCGAGGGCTCGACTGCTCTTGATTTTGCGTATCATTTACATACAGACATTGGGGATAAGTTTGTTAAGGCGATTGATGTTAGAACAAAGCAGCCCGTTGGTAAGGACCATCCCCTGAAGCATCGTGATGGGATTGAGATTATGACTAGTTGAGAAACTGTACCTTGGTTGTAATTGGAGTATAATTCTTTTAAAACTAATTTTGGAGGTATTTTTATGGAACCTAAAATATTGATCCCCGAGAAAGACGATTGTTACTCTGTGATTTCAGTGGACAAAAAAGATATTGAGTCTGCGTTTGGAGCTGTTGCTGGGACTAGTCGCGATTCTGGATATTCGAATAGACTTATGAATGAATTAAAAACCGATGAGAAACTTGATGCGGGTAAATTTGCTGACTCTGATATTATTTGTCCTGTTGGAATTCAGCTTGCTAGGAATCAGACATTTATTGATGGGTTTCGTATATTTGTGGATAAGGTATATGGTTTTGCGGATGAGAATTCTTTGGGCCATGCGTTGATTGACAATCTTGATTTTTCTTATTCATTTGGACTCTCTGATGTTCGGGGTTTGGCAAAATTGCTTTTTGAGAAATGCTAGTTTTAGAATATAAATTGTTATAAAGTTTAGATATTTTGGGTTGTTATGGATAAGGTGACTGCGGTCGAAAAGATACAGGAGATTTTGGAGAAAGTTGATTCTGGGAGCTTGAAGGAGTATCAGGAGGCGTGTGAGATGACTGCTCGGAAGGATTTTGAGACGCCGAAGGAGGAGATAATGACGTGGGGACTTGGCGTTACTGGTGAGGCTGGGGATGTTGCGAGTTGTATTAAGAAGACGTTTATGCATGATAATGATCAGAAGGAAGGAATAAAGGAAAATATTGGGGACGTGATGTGGTACATTGCGATGATTTGCAATTTTTTCGATTGGGATATGCAGAAGATTTTGGATGGTAATGTTGAAAAATTGAAGAAGCGGTATCCTGAAGGATTTAGCGAAAAGAATGCTGGTCGGAATGGAACAATGGTTGACTGGAATGAGAAGGGGTTGGAGTGATTATTTTTTACAAAGAGCTAGGGCATATGATCCGTCCTCTGAGACTTTTGCCATAACATCGTCGAAATAAAGATTCATAAAGCCTATGAAATCTTCTTTATTGTATTTGTATGAGACTATTACTATTATTTGATCTCCTGCCTCGAATTTCATTGATCTCCCTAAAAAGGATATTTTTTTGGGAACCTTGATTGTATAAAAAGATTCTATACGGGAATTTTTAAATCTGACCCCGAATTCAACATCTTCCTTGTTTAATCCTAATTGTAATAATGGATGAACTGAAAATCTATTGAAATGATCTGTATTATATGAGTTTAATATTGCCTCTGGCTTCCTATGATCTAGTCCATTTCCTACTAATAGAAAATCTCCGCCTTTCATTGAGCTTCTAATCTCATAAAGAAGTTCATTGATTTCGAAATTTCCTAATGTGTTTCCTAATAGAAGGAAAAGATTTTTTTTGTATTCTCCTTGTCTTAATAAAATGGAAATGTTTTCTATATTTTCAAAGTCTGAAATATTCCATTGAAATTCTACAACTTCTTGTACTGTGCTTATTTCATTTACTCTCTTTATTGCTTTTTCTACCATATAACTACTTATGTCAATTGGGCAATATCTTATTTTTGTTCCTTTGAATTTTTCAATTAACATTGCAGCTTTCTTTCCATCTCCACAGCCTATGTCAATTATGTTAATTGGTTCGTTCCCGAATTTTCCTAAAATTTCGTCTATATTATTGCTAATTAAATCTAGCTCTTGTTGGGTTACAGTTTTTTTGTATTCTTCTTCTTCTTCTAGGTCCAAGAACGATTGAGCTTGCTCCGGAGTTAGGTACCATAATTTTGAATCTGCGATGTTCCATATTCTTGTATTGCCTTCTAGGGAGTATCCTCGTTTAATTAATTCTCGGAAAATGAGATCGTTGATTTTTGGATTCTCTGTTTTTGGTGTCATATTTATAGAAGGTCTTTTTGGTTTTTATGTCTTTGTGTTTACTGTCAGGAAGTAGTGGTGACAACAAAATGGATTTTGTTTTTAAAGGAAAAATCATGCTCCCGCCGTCGACCATCCACTCTTGGCATCGTCAGGGGACAAATTTTTATTTTGATAATATTTATTTATCGTTGCTGTTGTTGGGCAGGCAGACTTTTTAAGTATTGTCGAGATTGAGTATATGAATTTTATTTATTTTAGATAGAATACTTTTCCGCAATTTGAAAGCGTTAGCCCATTTTGCATAGGCATTCCATCCCTGAAAAATTTCCATCATCTTCTCTTTGCTGACTAACTTATCCCCATAAGTATCAATTTTCTTTAGCATACTTCTAAGGTTTCTTTTCCTCAAAAGTTTAAAGTGATAAAAGTTTCTAAACCCTACAAAATCAACGCCTTTTGATAAAGAAACTACCTTGGATTTCTGAAGATGTAACTCCAAATTTAGTTTTTCTACCAAAAAATTTTCAATCTCCTTCTTCCACTTATTAAGTTGCTCTCTATTTTGATGAAGAATCACAAAATCATCAACATATCTAACATAATATTTTATTTTTAATTTGTGTTTGACAAAATAATCCAACTCATTCAAATAAACATTAGCGAAAAATTGACTAGTTAAATTTCCTAAAGGCATCCCTTTGGTTTTTTCACCACCAGCGTTCTTTTTTAATGTCTTTCTGATAAGCAATATAACTTTCTTGTCTTTAATTTTATTTTTGATTATTTTGAGTAATATCTCATGGTCAACTTCCTGAAAATAATGTTTAACATCTGCTTTTAGGCAGAAAGCTCTGCTACTAAAATTCTTAGTTATCTTTCTTCTAAAAGTTTCAAATCTTTTAATTGAAAATAAATTGCCCTTTCCTTTTTGGTTAGCACAAGAATCATAGATAAATATCTTTTCAAAAATAGCTCCGATTATATTTATTATAGCATGATGAATCACTCTGTCCCTAAAATGTGACCTTGAAATCTTTCTAGTTTTTGGGTCTTTAAGAATAAAATTATCTAACGGTCTCGGAGAATAGGTAAAATTCATAAGTTCAAATTGGAGGTCAATTAAATTTTTATCCAAATCACTTTCAAATTCTTTAATATAAAGTTTCTTAGTTTTTCCTTTTCTTGCTTTTTGATATGCGGAGTATAGATTACCATAAGAGTAAATTTTCTGATAAAGTTTATTGTAAGTTTTCATAAGTATAACTAGCAAGGGTTTGGCCATTAGACCATCGTCATTGGAGTTCTGCAAGTTGTCATTATGGGAGTTGACGTTGCCGTTCCTGTTGAAATAAACCCTAGACAACAGAGTAGCTCTTTTTACCAATTGCCACCTTTGCTTCAATGTTCAATATTTTACTAATTGTCGCAAATGAATTTTACTGACCCTAAAGGTCTTAATAAAAGAGCGTGTGGCCTAGCCCATTCTTCAATGAAGGTGCTAGGAATCTTAGAAAATTAGAACCCTTTATAGGTTTTATTGTACTAGTTTAGCATCAATCTTATTTCTTAGTGTAGATAAATCAAACTGATATTTTTGATTAATAGCTTCAAATTCTAAATTTTCTGATGCGACGCCTTCGGCGTTAAAAACCACCACCCGACCACCGCCATCGGAGACCTGCAAGTTGCCATCACGGGAGCTGACGTAGCCGTTCCTGTCGAAATAAACCCTAGACAACCCTTTATCTTTAGTCCATAATGTTTTTGTTTTATTTCTAACCTGAATTTTATCTTTTCCGTAAGCAAATCTTAGGTCATTTACTGCAACGGTATTGTCTCCTATTTTAACCAAGATTCCATAAGGATTCGCTTTATTGTCATCTCTAGTTAATTCAAGACCTGAAAGAACTAAAGGGTTATCTGAAGAAAACTCTAATTCCCTTTCTCTTACCTGCTTGACTAAATTTTCCAAAATCGGAGTATTATTTTTCCACGAAGGAGTATCTGTTCTTAAAACTAATTCAGGAGTATCGGTATAAATTCCCTTAAAAAAAGAAGTGTCCGCATCATAAATTTTTCCAAGGTCAGCTAATCTTGCAACTCTTTGACCTTCAGGAAGATATGATTCTGCTTCAGTATTAAAGAAAAATTGTGAACCCGTTCCATTTTTAGTATCAATTCCATTCATTAATGTTTGATAAGCCTTAGAATCTTTGCCAAATTTTTCAGCCACACCTTTGGCTACTTCTTGATAGAGCTTACTATCTGCAATAGATGCTTCAAAACCTCGAATCACTTGAGATTCAACTTTTATGCTTTTTGTCATAATATATTGATAAAAAAACAGTTTATAAATCTTTCTATATTGTTACTACTGAGTAATTAATATAATTAGTTATCCTGCTGTGCGACTCATGAATAGAAATAAAGGTAACTTCACAACATCTACTAATTCAAAACCTCAACCTATCTTTCCTTAGAATGCCAATTAAAAGCCCGACAAAGCCCTTCAAATTGCCTTTGTGGGCATTTTGTAGCACTTCATAATATTTGAATCTCCTTTTCTTCGGAATATTTACCATAGGATATTTATTCTTGTGTAAGATAAAATTCATCAATAATCTCCCGACCCTTCCATTGCCATCAACAAAAGGATGTATCTTTTCAAATTCTGTATGAAAATGAGAAGCCAAAATTATTGGATGAAGTTTCTTTTTGTTGACCGAATACCATCTAAGCAAGGTCGCCATTTTATTCGGAACTTCATGGGGCTTTGGTGGAATATGTTGTCCAACAAAAACTTGAACAGTTCTATATTTTCCAGACTGGGAAGCCAACTCTTCTCTTAAGGTATTTGCAACAACTAAATGATGCAACCCCAAAATAAATTCTTTTGTTAAGTCTTTTTTGTAATTTAGAATATAGTCAAATGCCTTTTTGTGATTCAAAATTTCATGAACTTCCCTTAAGGATTTCGTGCTTGGAACAATTCCTTCAAACAACAAATGAGAAGTTTCTAAAAATGTTAATGTGTTTCCTTCAATACCTGTGGAGTCATGAGTGAATAATGAACAGAAAGCCTCATACCTATTTTCATAATTCTCCCTTGGCTCTTTCGAAAAATCTCTTTTAATTTGCTCTAGGAATTTTTCTTCATCTTTTGTCAAAACAATATCGAAAATGTTTAATTTTTTATCTGCAGCTTTTTCTTTTTTAATTAATTCTTCTTTGTTTAAATTGACTCCAAGATAGATTCGTTCCTTTGATACCCTGCCATTCAATTTAATGGACTTTACTCTGTAATAATATTTCCTCCCATTCTTTTCTTTTATTTCTGTGTAAGCCATGTTTTTTATACGTCTACCATATTTATAAATATTACTATTTGGTGGACGTACGAAACGTCCCAGTTAAGCCCCCACGTCCGTACTATCATATATACATATTATGCCGACTGACTCTTTGGCTTTTTCTAGCGATTCTAATCGACGATAAACCTTATTTGATACCCGAAAAACCAGAGTCCTATTTTTGGGCTTTTTTTGCCATTTTTATCAGTTTATCTAGCCTAGATTTTACATATCGTTTGTCAACAGCATCTCCATGTTTCTTATATTTTCTCACTTTATTTCTATCAGTCACAACAAAAAACCACTTATCATAATTTTCCAAAACTTTCAGCTTCTCTTTCATCCTACTAATTTTAGAAAAGATGGAACCCGTTTCAATTTCAATCGCAAATCTCTTTCCACGAATTTCAAAAACAATATCCGGTTTTTTAGTCACAAATAATTCCGTTTCAATCCCATTCTTTTCTAAGAACTCAGAAATATTCTTAGTTAGAAATAGGTGAGTAAAACTTTCATTATGTCTTGGGAGCAAAAGAAAGTCTTCCATTTTCCCATTCAAGAGATTTTTATATTTTTTAATTTGATAATCATCATTCAAGAGATATTTGGCTTCGTGTTTGGTTATATTTTTCTTATGAAAATATCTTTTATCTGAATCAACTTTTATATTCACACTTCTCCGATAAGTTCCAATAGGTTCTGGCTCAAATGAATCTTCCTCTTCAACATTATCCTCTTTAGTATTATCTTCAGAATTTAATTCATCATCTTTGTCCACCAGATTATTCGAATCAAATTTTTTAATCTTCTTCTTTGGCAATTTCATAATCCTTTCTCTTTCTTCAAGTTCCCATTTTTTATAATCTCTACGTGATTTGTAACGGAAAAATATTAAGATAATTATTCCAAGAAAAGTAATAGAAAAAATAGTAATAATAAAAATAGGGTTAACAAAAAAAGAGAATAACTTACTGGGAAATTCTTGGATATTTTTTTCAATTTTTTGAAGTGGTTCAGCAAGAATGACTGAAAGAGCGATTGTTAATAATATAAACGGGATTAGTGAATCATTAGTTTCCACAAGGTATTTGTTTTGCCTGACTGTGCAATTTATTTACATGAACATAAATCTCTGCCAATTGTTTTTTCATCACATCAACTTGAGCTTCCAACAATTCGCTTTTATACTCTGATTTTGTCAATCTTTTTTCTAACTCAGTTTTGGTCACATCAACTAACAAGTCCTCTTCAGAAATTGTATCTCTCATTCCTAACATCTCAGAATAATAATGTATCTTGTCCGACTTTTTCCAACCGAATCTAAATTTTAGTGCAGATTCAGATTTATATCTCGGAAGCCAATAACAGCAACTACAATGTCGAAAATCATACATCGTTAAATCGGAATACTTTTGACCTGCTAGACTTTTCTCGTTGCCGAATAACTTCTCTGCTAGTCGTTTTAGGTAGCGATTCACAACATAGGGACTAAATTTGAATAGGTAATCTTCTTGTCCTAATTTGTTCTCCTTGATGTATCTTTTGACTAACTCTGAACAAATCATTAATTTTATTCTTCTTCCAAAAGTTTTAGAGATTTCATCCCTAATGTTTAGCTCTTTGTAGTTTTGAGATAAGTCAGAAACTTTAATGTTCATTAATTCTGTTGGGGCTCGAATTCCTGTATCAAATAAAAACATAACAATTGTTTTATATTTGGGATTGCAGTTGTCTGAGAAGATTCTTACTTGATCTTCGTTGAGGTATACCCATTCGGGCTTTTCGCCTGACGAGTCTAAATAGATTGTAATATCTTCAACCTCTTCTCCCGCCTTTCTTGCGACTTTTTGATGCCAGTGCCAGAATGCCTTAAAGATTTTGACAAAGTCTCGTGTTGCCCGATATCTGTGCCCGTCCTGCCGTTTTATGACGCCCTTTCGCATATCCACAAAGAATGAACAGACTTGTTGCTCAGTTAATTTTTTAATATCGTCAACATCTAAAATTTTTTTGAATTTTTTAGCTAGAAATGTGAGTCGGAGCCGAATTGTGTTTAATCTAGTAAAACTCCTAGCGCCTTTTTTAGAAGATAGGGATGTATTCAATCCTAGCTCCATATCTTTCAAATAGTTTAAAATTATCTCCGAGTTTTCTCTGGAGAGGTCCGAGATACCACCCAAATCCCGCACCTTATTTTTCCAACGGGTCAGCGACCCTTCGTGGTTATAAGGATCAATCTTCATGGCCTCAGTGTCCAGTAAAACATGTTATTTAATAATTGTCCCAGAAATTTGTCACAAGTTAGTGACTGGATATTTTCTTGCTTTTTTTGTCTTTTCATTTAATTATTTTAAACAAAAAGTTGTCCCCTTGATTGGTCAAAAAGGTATCATGCTCCCGCCGAGCCTTAGAAATTCTTAAAACGCTCTCTTTATCGAGTTTGTTTTAGTATGATTTATAGAGTGTGTTTGGATTTATATATGTTGTGAGTGATTAAACGCAACGCCCCAACTGATAGTAGTGGGGGAGTTTTGCTATGACAATGTTTACAAAAAAATACTTTAGCAGCTATAGCTTTTTGCTACATTATCTCCATCTTCATCACAAATGAATACCTTTGTATATTTATCTGCAAAATATGGATTATCTCCCTGATATTCAAAAACAACTAAAAAGGAAATAAATTCTTCATCATCTGAACAAATACCTATGTATTGATTAGCTGTTTGATATTTAGCGATATAGTTTTTTAAATCATTTTTATTTTCAAAAGTTTTATATTCTTCAATCTTAAATATAAAATCTCCATTGCTACTCATAACTTCTGCTGCCGCAGTATCTTCAACTTGTGATCTGCATTTTTCAAGGGGATTATCTTTTGATATTACTTGATCTGATAGTTGTATCTCTGGTATTTTTTCTGTTTCTTGAGCACTTTTATCTTTCTCAAATAACGCAATAACGCAATAATCTAAATTGCACCCTATAGCCCCATAATTATAATCCTCATCAATTACTAAATTCCTAGAAGAAAATCGCTTATCAAATTCTTCTCTGAACTTTTCAATTCCGCCTCCTCGAATAGCATAGGATTTTACAAAGAAAGTTTTATATTCTGGTAATTTCATAATACTTTTGGTATAATCAATCATCTGGACAGGCCTCGGATATTTATCTGGGTCCTTTCTGATTTCATTAGATAAGCTAATTAAAGCTCCATTTAGTTCTTCAGAGATATCAATCGGATCCACACCGTTACTCATACGATAATCATTTAGATAATTCATTGCTGATAAAGAAAGATTATCTATTTTTGAACCCTCGATTACTACAGTTGGATTCTCTGGGGGATTAATAATTTTAGAAATTTTATCCCAATTGTAATAAATCGTTGTAGCTATTACTATTAATAAAATCACAATAATAATCTTTTTCCAAGGAATTACTAATTCTTTTTTCCTCTTCTTAACTTTTCCCAAGGTAAGAGATATTATTTCATCGTCGTTATTATCTTGTATTTTCTTTTTCTGTCTTTTCTTAGGCTTATTAAAATTGATAAAATCCTTGGCAGTTGAATATAATTTTTCTCCTGAATAAGTTGATTTCTTTTTCTTTCTTTTAAATGAGCTGGGGTTTCCAATTGGTTTAACCCACGCCTTTCTTCCATTCAAACCTGGACAATTATGTGATTCTGGCAATATATGTTCGTCACAATGTTTTTCATGACAAAATTTGCAATAATGGGGCATTCCCGTTATTTGTTTATTACATACTGGACATCTATCCAAGGGATCTTTATTATTAGACTTCTTACTTTTTCTTGAAGTTTTTGTCATATAAATCTACTCATAAATATATATAAAAATGTTTAGAATTAGGCTTTTTTTAATTTCTTCTTACTTTTTCTGAATTTTTTTAAAGCTAACGTTCTGACATCCTCAACTTCTTCAGAATTTATTTCATCTCCAAAATTTCTTGATTTCCATAAATCTTCCCTTGCCTGGACATCTACTTTCTGAAATTCTTCGCTATGGTTTGCTTCGATTAAGTGTGTGGTTTCATGAACTGCAGTGCCATCAATTTCATCATAATTCATAGACCTTAATCTATAGTTAGAAATACATATGGTCCTTGTTTCAACATGTATGTGTGCAACTTCAAAGTTTTGAGAATCAGGACAATAACCTTCCCAAAATTTAATTTTGGGGACAGATACCCCTAGATTCTTTGATGTTCTTAATACTGCGTCCTTAAATCTGCATTGTTTTTCATAAAGCAGAGCCTTCTCAAAATTCCTATTATCCATTTTAAATACAAAGCTTAGGCCATAACCTAATCGACTTACTACATTGTTCGCATAGCCCTTTTATCATGCTAAGAAGATTGAATCAAATAATATAAACATTCGCTTTAATAATTCTCTAACCGATAGTAGTGAGGGAGTTTTGATTAAGAACTATTATTCTTTATGCAAAAACATCAAAACTGGCATTAATGTTTTATCTTTGATAATTTGTTTAATAGCTTCGACCACCCTTGACGCTTTTAGCTGATACATTAATCCCGTGCTCCATATCTTGCAAATACTGTTTGATTATATCAGAGTTCTTTTTGCTGATGTCTGGGATTCCGTTAGCGGTTCTTTCTTTCCACCTGTTCCACCTCTCTTCATGTTTGTATGGGTCAATCTTTGCCATAAAAACTTTAGATAAAAATTACTTATAATAAATTGGTAGCAATGTTGTAGCACTACAAGAGTTGTAGTAGAATTTTAAAGGTCCTTTTTAAACTTTATAACATTCACGGATTCATCTTCTAATTTTGGCTTCGATATAATCGTTCTAAAAACAAAGTCAAATTCTTTCTCGTTCTTTTCCCCGAAATAAATCATAACTTTTTCTCCAGAATTAAGTACTTCGTAGCCTTTTTCGTAAATTGGTCCCTTTGGGGGTTTTGCTTCTTTGAATTTTTTTTGCTCAATCTTAATTTTATTTTTGTTTAATACAATAATTTTATCTATTTTTTGATGGCTCCTTATCCAGTCTATTTTAATTTCTCTATGTTCTAATCTAAAGACAAGCCCAACTCCATTGATAAATTCAAAATTCAGTGGACCTTCTGAAGCTAGATGATGTATTTTCATAAAAAATGGCTCTATGGGCATGAAGATGTGTGTGGCATCACTTATACTTAATGCAATTTTTGCCAATTCAGAGAAATTGAATTTATTCATTGAACTTGTTTTTGATGAAGAATTAACAATTTCTTTTAGAATGAATTCTTTTTCTCCATTAACTATTGAGCGTATGAAGTCACTAGCTAAAACGCTATTGTCTTTATGTATGCCTTTTTCTTTTTCAAAAAAGTTTTTAGGAAGATTTGTTCTTTCTCCAACCTGAATAAATTCTTCTCCGCTTTCCGTTGCCTTACTAATTGTACAAAAATCATCAATAAGATTATCTTTTTTGTAGGATTCTTTCATTTTATCGGTAAATATTTTTATTTCTTTTTTAAAATCTTCTTCAATTTTCATTCTTCTACCTCCTTGGGTAATTTTGTTAATACTATGCCATCTTCTTTCAAACGCGAAATACCCTCCTCTATTTTTATTTCTTTCCTATCTATTTCTAATTTTGCTTTTCTAAGGTCTAACTTTGCTCTATCTAAAAATACATTTTTTTCCTCAATTTTATTATCTAGTAAACCATCAAGCTTTTTTGCTTTGTCCACCATCCAAGCATTCCAAAGCCAAACAAAAATCCTCCTATTATAGAAAACAATAAGGCTATCCAGGGTGTCAATTTTATTAATTTGTTAGCATTCGTTAACTTTGCCGCATACAGAGAATCGAATGCATTAATTGTTTGATTACTATATCCTTGACTAGTGAGTTTTTCTGGGGAGTAATCTTTCAGAAATGTTTCAGCTGCATCAAATCCATAATTAGAAACAAAAAATAAAGAATACATTCCAATAATAATAAGGATAATTCCAAAAGATGTTGTAAATTTATAGAAATCTGAAAATTCTGGTTTTATCATAAATTTTTAAGCAATCTGTTTTATTTAAGTCTTAACATCCCTCAAAAAACGATAGGACGTATGTATATTTTGTCCACCAAAAAGCTCTAGAATATACCGAAATGTAAAAACGCCCCAACCGATAGTAGTGGGGGAGTTTTATTATGCCTCTTAGAACTTTTTGAAACTAATCGCACTTTTCTTCTGTTCTATATTTTGTAATTGTTCTCATTCTCGTGACCTCTTTATATTTTGTCACATCTCTACATACTGATTTTTCTGGAGTTGAGGTTACCTTGTATCTACAGGTATATTCTTTATTCGCTTCCTCTTCTCCATAAAAATTTCCTGTCCCATAAAAGATTTCTGTCCCTTGGGGATACAATGAGGCTCCAGTACTGGATGTATCAAGTACATTTGTATAATCGTCTTTTGACACAAATTCAAATTCAATTCCCCAATACCCCCTCTCGTCATCTAAATTAGTAATTTCCAAATTACATTGAATTCTTTTATTTGTACAATATGTTTCTTTTTGGGAACAAATTCCTAAAATATATTTTAGACATCTATCTTCTGTTTTTAAGCAAGAATTATAGCTTACTTTAAAATCCCTTAAATTGTAAGTTAATTCCTCACTTTCACAAATCTCTTCAGAATAAGGAACCGTGTCAATATATTCTTCTTCATAATCATAAGGAACCTGAACATCTCGACAAATTTTTTGCTGTCCTGAGCTTGTAATTGTATTACCTGTAATAGATTTTTGTCCGTTATAATTGGGAACAACTATAAAAATAAAGACGAAAAGGAGGACACACACTATAATTACTAATGGAATTATCTTATTAGGGTCTTTTTCCATAAATATCTCACTCAAGTCAACCTTAAAAATGTTGGGATTTATTAAAACAACAAGTAGTGTAATGCAATCCCACAAATCAATCCAGCAGAAGATCCCGTAACAAATCTTAGGATATTGTTACTTTCCCTAAGTCGAAAGAGTTGGGTTACTGAATCCAAGACTAAAGGCATAATAAGGATTATTGTTAATACTAATAATAGATTTTTAGTCAAATAAGTATTTATTTTAAGAGTGAGAGATAAAAAAAATCCTATAATCAAAAACAAATAAAGTCCAAAACATCTGGAACATAAAGACATAGGTTTTCCATTAATGATAAAAGTTCTATCTAATCTCTGATGACATATCCAAAAAGGTAATTTCATTTTATCAAGAAGCAATAATTGCAATTAAAATCCCCAAGACAATTAAAATCCCTATGCAACAACCAACCCCACTGCCAATCCCACTCAAGAGACCCCCGCCTGCCTTGACAACCGTTGTTTGGGTATTGTGATGGTGGTGATGTTCGGTCATGCAATATTAACAAATTTATATTATATAAATCTTTAGAAACCCAACCGATAGTAGTGGGGGAGTTTTAATTAAGAACTATTATCTTTATACAAAAACATCAAAACAGGCATCAACGTTTTATCCTTGATAATTTGTTTAATGGCCTCAACCATTTCTTCTTCGGTTCTTCCGAAAATCATTTCATAAGAGAATTTAGATCTTTTTTCTTTTAATTGATGAAATTCGTTTAAGAATTATGATTTATTAGTTAGATATTTAATGGCTTCCAAAGGTTAGCCTTATGGTTTGGCTTCAATAATTTTATAAACATGTAAACTATTTAATGAGATGGGATTTGGGAAAAATAACGAAGATTGGTTAGAAGATAAAAATTGGTTCAGAAAACATTGGGTAATAAGTATTTTTTTGGGATTGTTCGTGATAGGAATTATTGGGAATATTATTGGTACAGAGGATCCTAGTATAACGGGAAATGAGGTGCAAGGGGAATATATAGAAAAAGTTGCTAAGTCTACATCTAATATAGAAGATTCTGAAATAGTAGAAAAAGAATCCGAAGATGGAACCTATGGAATCAATGAGAATATCAAAGTGGATTATTTAACTTATAAAATTACAAAGGTAGAAACTTTTACAGAGATGGGAACTTCATTTATGAATAAGGAAACTTCTGGGAAATTCATTAAAGTTTATTTAGGAATAATGAACGATGCAAAAGAAACAAAAGATATTTTTTCTCCAAGATTTAAAATAAAGGATAATCAAGACCGAGAGTACGAAAGATTGTCTGATGACATGATATATATTTCCGATTACCTAGAATTTGGCAAACAATTACAGCCAGGATTAGCAGCCTCAGGAGCTATTGTATTTGAGTTACCTAAAGATTCTAAGGACTTAAAATTAGTTATTTCTGGAGATTGGCTTTCAATTGCGGAAGTAAATGTTATATTAGCCGACATAGATGATATTGGAAAAGATACAACGCAACAAGAGGAACAAGATGAAATGATGGAAGATATAATGAATCAGTGTGATGCTCCCTTTAGTTGCTCTTCTTCTTGTTCTGAATATATGGACATGGGACAAAAAGATTGCCCATCGGGACAAGTTTGTTGTATGGAATAAAATGGAAAGTCAAAAAATTTACATGAAAAAATTGATTGTTGTATTGTGTTGTTTATTCTTGATTTCTTTCGCAAGTCCGGGCCCCATTCCGTTTGGTGTAGGGTATAATGCAACAGAGACTACCCGCGCACCACTAGATCATCCAGCAGAAGTTGGAGATGTCTCAGAAATTGGTGGCGCATCCCCTGAGGATAATAGTAATGCTGTAGTTGAAAATTCCAATAGATGTAGTGATTGTTGTAGTAATGATGATTTATTTTTAAAATTAACCAAAAGGGTCTCTCTTCTCGAGAAAGAAATTTCTAAATTGAGGTTAGAACTAGAGAAGAATAAGGTATATGGCGATGAATTAGATACTGAACCTGAGTCTCAGATAGAAGTAAAGGAAGAACGAAAAGGGATTACTGGATTCTTTGCTAAGATATTTGGCAAATAGGTAGTTATTTTTTTCTTTAATCCCAATCTTTAAATTTCCCATCAACAGCAACGATAAAACACAAAATCACAATACTTAAAACGTCCACCCATGAATATCACAAAAGTCCTGGACGCCCCAACCGGAAAAGTTTACATAATGGTATAATCGAGGAATGTTAATTTGTGTGAGCTTGTTTCTTTTTTTCTTTATTTTTCTCTATATATATAATAATGCATTGCTGCCTTCTGTCTATAATTAGACCAGAAGGATTATTGTATTATTAGTGTTCTTACCTACATCCCTTCATCTCTCCCATATATACAGAGCAGCCATTCGAGTGGCAATTTTAGCGTTTTATCGTCGGTAGAACCGGCTTGACACCCGAAAAAAGCGAGTGGCTAATTTTTAGTAGAATTTTTCCTAATTTCGCTTTCCTTTACCCACTTTTCAATCTTTTTTCTTAAATCTTTTCTTGTAGCAACTGGCCCAAATTCCCTATACTTCTTAGCTAGATTTTTATTTGAAACTAGAATCAACCATCTATCACGATATTTGTCATCTAGATATTCAATTTTTTCTCTTAATTGGCCTTTCTTTCTTAAGAGTGAGCCTTTCTCGATTTCAATTGCATAAGTTTTAGTTTTTATTTTAAAAGTTAAATCCGCATCCCTTGTATCATGATCGATTATTCTCTCTATTCTTGGGAATTTCTTTAGTAGTCTTGTAACAGACCAAACAAGAAACGCATGAGTTGGAGAGTGGTTTAATGGAGGCTTTACCAAAACGGAAATGATTTTATTTTCCAAGACACAGTATTCATTTATTGCATGATAACCTTCTTCCTTTGCAATTTCTTTTTCTTTTGCACTTAAGTGGTTTGCTTTGAAAACTTCTTTGTGGCCAATTCCAAGTCTTCTAATTGTCTTTTCTTTTTTTCTTTCATCGTTAGCCCGTTTACTTTCAATTTCTAATTCTATTTCTTTAAGTTCTGTTTTAGCTTCTTGTTTTTTGTATTCCAGATCCTTTATCCCACTTATTAAATCTTGCTTTATTTCCATTTGAGATAATTTTTTGCTGATCGCTTCAAGCTTATATTTTATCAATCTTCCATATTCATGTTTTGGTATACCGAGCTTTTGAGGGCCATTGAATTTATTATAGACTCCTATCAATTCTTCATATTTTGGAGTTTCGACATTATAATTTAGAAATTTTTCGACAGCATATAAGTCAGGATATTTATCATGTAATTTCTTTTGTTTATATTTGTAGATTGTCTCGTTATAAGATATGTAGATAATAAGTTCGACAAATAATGTTGCTATAAGTGTCAATGTTATTGGGTTTAAGATGAAAGTATGAAAGATATAAGAAGCAAAAGACGCCACTCTTAATGAAAAGGTAATAAAATCTTGCTGGATTATTTTTAATTGAGGTATGACTACCGAACTAACTATTGCCGAAGCTATGAATATAAATGCTAGATACTCTTCTGTTTCCATAAACGACCCAATGAATGTTGGCTAATAAAGGACGATTAGGGAAGATCTTCGCCAATTTACCCTTTATAAACTTTAGGAGATTTTTTAGTACCCAAAAGGTCTCCGATTTTATTTAAGATCTAGATTCTTAACTCTTTTATGGAAATTAACCATTTATAAATTTTCGGGGCAAAAAATTGCTTGATTTTTTGCCCCGATTTAATATAAATATAAATTTCTTAGGTATACTAGGTAAATAAACCACGATTATAAAATGCAAATAAAAATTTCAAACCCCAAAGAGCAAGAAAGAAGAAATTCTCAGATTCCTGAATGGGTGATTATTCTAATGAAAGCTTACAGGGAGTATGCTAATACTTTGGAGGCAGAAGATGCAGAGTAGCGCCTCACAAGGCTTATATGGGCTATTTATGGGGAGGCTATTAGAAGTTAAGAATAAATCTAGAAAAGAAATTATTCCATTTCCAGCCTTGTTTGAAAAGCTATGTAGAAATTTTAGTATTTCGAAAAAGCAATGTTGGGAGATATTATATTTACTTAGAGATTTTGGATTTATTGAGGTTATTTGTGGTCATGGGGTTCGGGTTTTGAGAGAAGATTAAGATGAAATAAATCTCTCTATTTGGCACTAAAAGTTATAGATTTTGTAAAAAACAGTACCAAATAGCACGATTTTTACCATTTTTATAAATTACTAAAATCTATAGAGAGAATAAAGTTTTTAATTTTTTTAAAAAATTCTTGATATTTATCTGAATCATAATCTTTTAAGTTCATTTCATTAATTTCAACTTCCAAATTCTTTTCCACTTCTTTAATTCTATCCTTAAATTTGAGTATGTGGTTTTTCTCATCTATCTTATTGATTCTATATCCAATTCCCTGAATTATTTTATCTTTGATTTCTTTATGATCTATATTAAATATCTTGGCCCCGTTATTTGATAAAAGAAATAAATCGTAAATATCTCTCTCGTGGACCCCTTCTTTTCTAGTAATTATTGCTCTTAATTTTTCAACAACTATTTCTTCGACTACATAACTTTCTAATTTAATATTCTTTAAAGGATAAGTTAAATGTTTTGATGAAGGATTTAAATGAGATAGTCTTGATTTTTGAGAACTATAAAAGAGCTCTTCGCAGAAATTTATCTCAATTTTTATAGGGGTCTGGTCTTTTTCACTAATGTAAACATAAAACTTTACAAAGGTAACTGGAGATTTTACTGGGCAATATTTTTTACCCTCTTGATTTTCCATTTCAGAAAAATCAAAATCAAAAGAATATTTTTCAACTATTCTTTCAAACCTTGGTAAAAATTCTTCTTTCAGATATTGTTTTATCCTCTTTCTCCTTTGGTTTTTAGTTAACTCGTTTAAGGTCTTATTTTCAGAAAAAGTAAAATCAAGATCTTCTGAGAGCCGATGATACTTTAGATGTGATTTTGAGAGTAAGGTTCCTCCCTTGAAAATCAGCTTGCTAAATGGAGAGTCCTTATCTTTTCTTATGTCCTCGAACATTTCATATAATATATAGCTTAGCACCAAATCTTTCTTTATCATTTCGTCTAATACTTTCTTTTTCCTTGTTTCTTCTATATATTTCTTAGGAATTATCATAATGCGTTTGTTTGTTTTTTATTTAATTTTTTTATAACTTCTTTTTTAACTTGAGGATATTTAGAATAAAAAGCAAGATATGCCTTAATCTTCTCCATATCTAATTCATTAAACTCATAATCCATTATTTGTGTTTTTCCTTTTTTATATAATTTATAATAAGTCTCATCTAAGAATGTTTTTTCAATGTCCGAATAAAAGATTTCTTTATCTGATTTAAATAATGCAATTTTAACAATTAAATCTTTGGGGAATTTTATTAATCTAATCTCTAAATTTCCTATTTTTCTTTTTATTTTAAATCTAGTATTGATAATATATACAACATTTAGGCTTTGCCAAGTAATTTTATTTAGGTACTTTGCAGTGGAGAGTCCAAGATAATAAGGAACTCCTTCTTCCTTAAGGAAGCTTAAGATAATTTCATACTCATCAAATTTATTATTTTTCAAATCATCAAACTCCTCTTGACTTAGGACATACCAGTTCTTCTTGAAGATATATTTTAATCTACTTTTTCTAAGGGTGTCAAATACTTTAACAAAATCTACTTTTTTCTTACCCCATAGTTTTTGAAAATCGTTGTAACTATCTTTAATTTCTTTCTTGGTTATTATCTTTCGCTTTTTTCCTAAAAGGTATAGCCAAAACCTATTTGCAGTATTTTCCATATATTTCATAGTAATCCTATATTTTTAAACCTTTTGCAAAATATGGAAACTTTCTTTCCATATTTTTAATTTTTACCATTTTCTTATCTACTATTTCTATTTTATGGAAATAAGATAAATATATAAACTTTGATTGCGGGTTAGCACCAAGGTGCTAACCGGTAGTCTGCCACCTATATCTTTAAGTATTAAGGAGTATTTTTCAATTTTATATTGATTATAATGAATTGAAAAATCCTCCTTTCGCCTACTCTTGCCCCCCAACTTTTACCATCATTTCAACCATTTTCTTTAGGAACTCGGGATTTTGAATAATCTTATTCATTAGCTCGTCAGTCTTGCTCCTCTCTTCATCTTCACTTATTGCCCTTTGAGCTTCTTCTTGTGTTAGTGAAATCCCGCAAGATTTACAAAACTTATGAGTTGTTTCGTTTCGAGTCCCACACCTCGAACAATTTTTAGGAATTAACTTCGATATTCGATTCTCTTTTTTAACTTCTATTCCGTTTGCTAACAAAACTGCATCGTCAGTATCTTTTCCTGACATATGGATATAAACACTTGCCATTTTTGAGCTTTGCGCCCATCCAAAATAATGTTTCATCGTCGCATCGGTCATTGACTTTGCCATAATTGTTGCACGAGAATGCCTAAGTAGGTGAGGGTATACTCTTTTCTTTATCCCAGCTCTTTCAGCTGCTTTTTTTAGTGTATGAGAAAATGTTGCATAAGCAATTGGCTTTCCACAATAACTTATCCATAATGCGCAATCAGAATCTTCATTTTTTGGATGGTGGTTAAGCCAAGTTTGAAGATATGGGGCTGAGGCAATAACTAAAATCTTTCTCATGCCCGTTTTCCCGCCGACGGTAATTCTAGCTCCGTGTTCTTCTAGAGATATATGCTTAATTTTCATAGTTCCAATTTCTCCAATCCTACACCCTGATTCACACAAGACTGCGATTAAGGCTCGATCTCGCTCATTTGTACAGGCTTGAATAATTCTTCTCATTTCGTTTTCATTAAGAAGTTCTTCGGGCATTTTCTTTTTGCAGTTAGCAATCGTTACCGTGTACCAATCAACTTCAGGAGGATATTTTCCTTTCTGATTAACACCTCTAATAAATTTGTAGAGTTTTCTGAGGGCTATCTTAATGCTTTTCTTGGTGTTTTCAGAATAACTAGATTGATTTAGTTTAGCGATAACTCCTTTGATGTTTTCGACAGTGGCAAGAGAGAAGTTTTTATTAAAATTTCTATTAAACCAGATAACATCTTGAAGATATCTTGCAACCTTTGGCAAGCTTATATTAGATGCTAAGAGGTCATCTTTGAATCTTAAGGTAATCTCCCTATCTTCTTTAGAGAATTTCTCCTCGCTGGATACTCTTTCGACGATTCTTTCTAATGTTCTTTTGTAGTTATGTATGTCTTGCATGTATGTGCTAGCCGTCGCTGGCTATTAAACCACGATGAGTGGGCGTTTTAAGAATTCCTAATGCTCCCGCCGGGATTTGAACCCGGGTCACTGCCGTGAAAGGGCAGCATCCTTGGCCACTAGACTACGAGAGCAATGTTATATCAGCACAAAATCTATTTTTAAAACTATCGTTAGAGTTTGGTGATTGACTGAATATTAATTTGATTTTATCTTGACTATCGCTGTCATCACAATTAGAATTCCTATAATAAGCATCATGACCCAGAATAGAGCCCAATTAAAACCTGTTTGTATTGTTTTGCCTGCAAGCTTAACTGCCTTTGGCGCGTCGATACTAACAGTACTTAAGTCAATAACGTCTGATCCGTAAAAAATTACTGGTTCGTTATCTGTGCTATAATCTCCTCCTCCGTGACTGTGGCTATCGTCATCATCGTCATCATCGTCGTCTGAGCTTGTTGATGTTGTTGCTGTGCTTGAAATTCCGGCCCAGTTTATATTTGATGAATTGTCCATTGTGTAGATCGTTATAGTGTGTGTTATGTTTTCTCCTAGTACGATTATTTTGTAAAAGTCGTTTGAGGTATTTAGTGTGCTGACTCCGTCTATGAATATTAAGTTTTGATGGAAGTCTGAGTCGCTTGGGTTTGTCCAGTCCCATCTTATCCAGCTTGTTCCGACATCTGACATTAATCCCGATATGCTTGCTGATGGGGTTGTGTCTTCTATTTCGCAAACTTGGTCTCCGTTACTACAGTCGTTATCTATTCCGTCTCCGCAGATTTCTGTTGCTCCTGGATTGATACTAGCATCATGGTCGTTACAGTCTTCGTCTTTGTTATAGCCATCGTTGTCTTCGTCTTCATTTACACATGAATCATCGTATCCGTCGCAATCGTTGTCTATTCCATCACCGCAGATTTCTGTTGCTCCTGGGTGTACGCTTGGGTCGTTGTCGTTGCAATCTTCGTTTTTGTTATAGCCATCGTTGTCTTCGTCTTCGTCAACATCGCAAACTTTGTCCCCATCGCTACAATCATTGTCTATTCCATCACCGCAAATTTCTATTGCTCCTGGGTGTACATTTGGGTCGTTGTCATTACAGTCTCTGTGTCCTATACATTCATCGTTGTCCGTGTAGCCGTCGTTATCTTTGTCGTGGTCTTCTATTGGAATACATGTTCCGTTATATACATAAAATGCGATTCCTTCTGGGGTCCATACTTCTGAGTAGTTTTCTAATAGCTTGTCTCTTTCTTGTTCTGAGATTGTGTAGAAGTGAGAACCTGTTACTGGACTCCAGAATCGGTATACTGGAACTGTATTTTTAGTTTCTTCTTCGTATACATGAAATGCGATTCCTTCTGGGGTCCAGAAGTCTGTGTAGTTTTCTAATAGTTTGTCTCTTTCTTGTTCTGAGATTGTGTAGAAGTGAGAACCTGTTACTGGGCTCCAGAATCGGTATACTGGGGATGTTTCTTCCGTCTTATTACTATAGACATAGAATGCTATTCCTTCTGGGGTCCATACTTCTGAGTAGTTTTCTAATAGCTTGTCTTTTTCTTGGATTGAAGTTGTAAAAAAATGTGAACCTGTTACTGGACTCCAGAATCGGTATACTGGGTCTATGTTTTGTTCTAAATCGATACCACATGTATTTTCTGTTGCTAATACCGTTGCAATAGATAAAAGTAATAGGGTTCCAATTAGTAAGCTTAAAACTGTTGTTCTTCGTGATTGTGTTTTTGCCATTTCGTCTTAATCACCAGAACTCTTTCCCGTAGGTATGATTATTAGAAAATCTTCCTTTATAAAAACTTATAACACTCGAATATATATATTGTAGAATATAGGTTTTCGTAATTTTGAAGTGATTACAATAATCCTTATATATTGGATAGATTTTGTTATTTTATGAATTGGAAATTTTTGACGATTTTGGTTTTGATGTTTTCATTTAGTTTTGTCTCTGCGCATTATGAGCGAGACTTTGATTACAAGGAGAAGATTGTGATGACTAAGTATTATCCTGAGAAATCTTTTTCGGTGACGACGACTCGATATTCTGATTATGATAACGCGGACAGATATTCGACTTATGATTATCGACATGGTTATACGTATAGGGAAACTAAGAACTATTGGAGCGATTATTATGAATTAGATTATTATAAGCCGAGTTATCATAAATCTTGGGATTATCATGATGATAGGGGTTATTCGGGACATTGGAAGAGCTATGATAGCAAGGATTATTATTATGATTATATTCCGCATTTGAGGGATTACGAGGTGGTTGAGTGCTATCATCATCCGCCGAGGGATCAACTTTTCTATATTAAATGTCCTTAGTCTTCATTTAGTAGTACACATAAATCTTTTTAAATGGATGTTGTTTTGTTTGGGGATGGAAGAAGAAACAGTAACTCCTACAGAAGAGATTGTTGACGCTGCTCCGGCAGAAGAAACAGAAACTCCAGTAGAAGAACCTGCTGCAGAAGCTGAAGAAGCTCCAGTTGAGGAAGCTGCTCCAGAGGCTGAGGCTGAAGAAGCTCCAGTAGCTGAAGAAGCTGCTCCAGTTGAGGAAGCTGCTCCAGAGGCTGAGGCTGAAGAAGCTCCAGTAGCTGAAGAAGCTGCAGAGGAAGCTGCTCCAGAAGAAGAGGAAGCTCCAGCTGAAGAGGCTGAGGAAGCTGAGACTTCTGAGGAAGCGGCGTAATCTTTTACAAAACTTTTTATTTTTAATAGCCGCAGGCGATTCGTCGCCGGCTTATTTTCTTTTATTTTAGAAAATTTAATATAGTATTGTGTATTGTATTTGGAATGAAAGACCATGTTGCTATTCTTCTTCGAAACCGTGATAATGAGATTTTATTTATTCAGAGGTCGATGAAGAAGAAGACTCTTCCTGGTGCTTGGAGTTTTCCGTCTGGAACCGTTGAGGAAGGTGAGGATATTTTTACTACGGCGGTGAGAGAGACTATGGAGGAATTAGGGGTTGAGGCGACTGCTGAGAAAACGATAGCGACTAGGGAGCTTCCGGAGTTTTCGGTGAGATTGCATTTTGTTTTATGTAATATAGAGAATGGGGAGCCTTCGATTACGGAACCCGATGAAATAGATGATTTGGCTTGGATGAGTATGAATGAATTCTTTGATATGTTCTCGGATGATGAGATAGGGCATGGGCTGATTTGGTTGAGGGCGAATCCTGATGTTTGGGAAGAATTGGATTAGAAAACCTTAAGAAGTGGTTTTTGATGGTTATGATATGGTAAACGCTTGGAGTTATCGGCATCTTTGATTTAGGAGATCGACTTAGTTCTAACTTTAACAACAAGCTTTTTATACCGAATTCTCAATTAAATATTTATAGATATGGCGGTTGTAGTTTAGTGGTAGAACGTTCGGTTGTGGTCCGAATGGCCCGAGTCCGATTCTCGGCTTCCGCCTTTTAGAAGATGGTGAAATCATTTGGATTAATTAAAAGACAAGTTCTTATCTTGTTTGTATTTTCGTTATTACTTTCGGTTGCTGCGATTATACACGGGATTTTCTTCGATCTTGCATTTGAAGAAATTAAGAGATTGACTTTAGAGGGATTAGTTTTTACTTTGATTGTTGTTTTCCCTGGAATTCTTTTTCTTGAATGGGTTTTTGATATAAATAATAAGAAAAAGTATGATGAGCTTAATCAGAGATTAAATAAACTTGAAGGAACTAAGAAGTAAATGGTGAATACAAATACGGTTAAGGGATTTTCTGACTTTGTCGGGGATGAAGCTTCTAAGAGAGAGGCTATGAGGAGGATTATTCGGGAGCAGTTTGAGCTTTATGGTTTTGAGCCGGCTGAGACGCCGATCGTTGAGAGGGAAGAATTTGTTCGTGGTGATAATGCTGATGACGAGGCTGTTCGGGATGTTTTTCGACTTGAGGATAGGGGGAAGCGGAAGTTGGCTTTGAGGTATGAGTTTACTTTTCAGTTGAAGAGAATTGCTCGGAATCAGAAGTTGCCGTATAAGAGGTATCAGATTGGGTATAATTTTAGGGATGAGCCGATTCGGGCTGGGAGGACGAGGCAGTTTGTTCAGTGTGATGCTGATATTATTGGGAGTTCTGTGAAGGATGAGGCTGAATGTTTGAAGTTGGGAAAGAGTATTTTTGAGAAGCTTGGAATTCCTGTAAAAATTTATGTTAATAATCGGAAGTTGATTAATGAGATTTTGGTTTCGGAGGGCGTTGAGGAGAAGAATCGTGATCAGGTTATTCGGGAGTTAGATAAGTTGGATAAGTTGTCGAGTAAGGAGGTCGCTGATAATCTTAAGAAATTTGGGGCGGAAAAGTTGTTGAAGATTTTTGAGGGGGGCGAGAAGAGTTTTGAGAAGTACGCTTTTTACAAGGATGTTAAGGAGTTGAAGGTGGTTTGTAAGAGTTATGGGGTTAGCGTGGAGTTTCGGCCGTTTTTGGCTCGGGGCTTTTCGTATTATAATGGGACTGTGTTTGAGATTTGGTCTAAGAAATTGAATGCTTCGCTTTGTGGTGGTGGGAGTTATTTGATTGATCAGACTCAGTCGACTGGGATTTCGTTTGGGCTTGAGCCGATTTGTTTGTTGTCGGATGTTGAGGGGGAGAAGATTAAGGTTGAGATTATTTCTATTGAGCAAGATGATATGGCGATAAAGTTGGCGGAGAATTTGAGGGCTAGTGGGATTAGTGTGGTTTTGATTTTGGATAAGACGATTGGGAAAGCGATGGATTATGCTAATGTTAAGGGCGTTGAGAATGTGATTTTTGTTGGGAAGAAAGAGGCTGAGGAGGAGAAGTTTAAGGTTAAGAATATGGAGAGCGGGAAGGAGAAGTTTTTGAATGAGAGTGAGATTGTTGAGATGCTTTGAGGAGGATAATTAAGCTCTATTATCTAGCAGAACTATATTTAATAGGTGAAATAGTGACATTGTTATAGAGATTTGGAATGAGTGATGATCTGGCCTTTATCTCATGGCAAGTATTTTGTGCTGATTGAAGGTCTCTGCAGCGAACACTCCCCCTTTCTTCTACGGCAAGCTCATCCCCCGTAATACCTGCGCCATGGACCACATGAGTAACTTGCCATCTTGTTTTATATGGATATTGTGTACGAACTACCACTTCAGGAAATACTTCTACACTTGAATCTGGAGCATAGCTAATTAAACTAATGGCAATTCCAGTATTCACTTTTCTCGTTAATCTTTTCATAGTTACTTTATAGTGGTAAATTGTTTTATAAATGTTACTTTTTTGAGTTGCTTCTATAAAATCTTTATCACCTAGATTTCTTGTTCTAGTAAACCTAATTCTTCTTCTAGTGCTTTGGTTTCTTCGGTGTGTTGTTTGAATGACATATGGATTTCTTCGAAATGGACTGGTTGTCTGAGGTGGATTTTGCCGTTGTTTGAGAGGTGGAGGATTGGGACGAAGGATGCTAGTTTTTCTTCTTTGTCTGGGGCTAATGAAGAGAACTTCATGTGGGGGTTTCCTTTGTCGATGTGGACCTTGACGATTCCGAAGATGGATTTGATTCTGACTTTTAATGGGACGTGTGTTCCTCTTGGCATCACTGTTAGTAAGGATTTTTCGGCTTGACGTCCTTTGATTTCTCGTTTGATTCTTCGGTTTTCTGTGCTGATGGCGTGGTTTAGTGCGTTCATTAATTCTTTTAGTGTAACTTTTTTGTGCCTAGCCATTGGGGTTCTTGGGGTTAAGATTGGGAGTTCGCCCTCGTCGATTTCTATTCTTTCTAGCTCGTAACGCTTTTCGTCTTTTCTGCCATAGAGAGCGTCGTTCAAGTCTTGGATGTAGGAATTAATTAGGATTTCGGATTTTAATCTTAGGAGGAGGGAGCAGGCTAGGAGGACTTTTGATGAGATGAAGAAATCGGCTTCCTCTAGTTGTTGGATGATTTCAACGTATCTGCTAGCGAGGACTTTGAGATCGATGTCCCATGGGTCGAGTTGTTCTGTTTTGATTAGATCGTAGATTATTGATTGCCAGCCTAGCTCTTCGCCTGTGATGAGATCGAAGAACTGATTTTGATTTACTTTATCACCTTCCATGGTTTATGGTAAGTTGTTTGGTTAATAAAATTTCCTTATTCTCTAGTGTCACTGGGTAATTACAACAAACCGAAAACTTTAAAAAGTAATTGTGTTTAGTTATAGTATCACCTCTTTTTCCCCAGGAGAGAGCGATAGGGCATCTTTTTGAACGCTTTATCGCATCTCCTAGGGTTTATGCTCGATTCTAGGATAAAGAATTCACGTAAGACCTAAGATAATCTTTAAGATTAAGGCAGTGATTATTGATTAGATTTTGCTTCTAGTAGTCCGCAGATGAAAAACACGACGGCTAGTATAAAGAAGATGTAGGGGAAGGGTGAGAATATTTCGCCTCGGGTGCATGAGAAAATGTTTGCCATTGTGACTTCGTCGAGGCCGCAGTGTCTTTTCCATTGGAGACTTATGTTTACGAAAAGTATACCTAATAGAACTGAGAATATGCCGAACACATTCCATTGCCTCTTATTCATAAAATAAATATGTGATTTAACTTAATAAATCTTTAGAAGTTATTATTTTTTGGATTCTAATTTTGCTTCGACTTCTTTTTTTTCAAATTCTGTGAAGTGACATCGGCCACAATATGATCTACCTTTTCCGACTGATAAGAAAATTCCTGGGCCGCATCTTGGGCAAGATCTTGCTTTCTTGATTATTTTATCGCCTTCGACTGTGTATTTTGAAGCTTTCTTGGATGTAGCTTTGTTTGTGTGTTTTTTCTTTCCTTTGATTTTACTCTTGATTGCCATTATTTTGTTTTTTCTTCAGCTGGGGCTGGTTCTTCTTTAGTTTCTTCTGGGGCTGGTTCTTCAGTTGGAGTTTCTGCTTCTGCAGCCTTCGCTTCTGCCTCAGCGGCTTTAGCTTCTTCAGCGGCTTTAGCAGCGGCTTCTGCTTCTTTCTTTGCGGTTTCTTCAGCGGCCTTTTTGTCGGCTTCCATTTTCTTTCTAACTTTCTTTGGGATTGTTTCGATTTTTTCTTTTGCTTCTGTATTATCATAGATAACTGCTTCAGCAATGAACGTATGTCTTCCGAAATTAGTGTTTATTTTTTTAACAACTGTTAGGTCTGCATCTTTTCCGATTTGTGTTTTAACGTCTTCAAAACTTGGAGCTACGTCGTTTTTTATTTCAAGAGTAATTTCTTCTCTACTTAAGAAAGGATTCTTTTTTTCTTGAATTATTTTTGATTCCATTATTTTGTTTTGATTGCGAATTCGCCGTTGCTGTTTATTTTCATGTTTTCTGCCATTTCTGATTTTTCAGCGTCGAACACATGGATTCTTCCTTTGAATGTTTCGCTAGATGGAGTTTCCCCGCAGTTTGTGCATTTATCTCCGAAGTAAAGTGCTCTGCAATTTAAACATGCTTTTTCTTTTGCTGCCATTATTTCTTCTTGCCTCCTTTAGCTACTTTAGCTACCTTAGCTTCTATTGCCGCTGATTGCTCAGCTTGTTTTGTCGCTTTTTCTTTTTCGGCCTTTACCCAGTCAAGTTTTCCTAGACCTGGCTGTCTCATTGTTAGACCGATTTTTGGCTCTTCACCTTTGTAAGAAACTGCTACTATTCGTGCGATACATTTGTCGCCTTGGACTAAGTTCTTTTTTCCGTCTTTTCCTGTTAATACTCCTGAGTCTGAGAATGAAACGAAGTCGTCCATTGTTTGTGAGATGTGGATCATTCCTCGGATTGGGCCCATAGAAATGAAAGCTCCGAAGTTTGTTATTTCTTCTATTGTTCCGTGGACTAATTCTTGTAATTCTGGTTTGAAAACGATTAGTTTGAAGGTTGATTCATAGTAAGCTGCGCCGTCGCCTGGGATAATTATTCCTTCTTTTACGTCGAGTACGTCTAGGACCGATACGACTGTTCCGATATCTTTGTCTTGGAAGCCTGAGTAGGATTCTTCTAATTGGACTCGCACAGCTTCGTCAGTAGTCATACCGAATTTGTTCGGCTCTACCCTTACATGGTCTGTCACTAAAACTTCGTAGAACATAGTTAGTTGAGAAATTTTTGGTTTTTAAAGTTTGTGTTAGATGATTTCTAGGCTCTTCTTGCCTCTAATCGTTAGAATTTTATTCTTGACTCTTTTTTTTAGTCCTTTGTCTAAAGTTGCTAGGATTATTGGTTTGCCCGTGACGTAATTTGCGATTTTTGTGTCTACGTCGCTTGCTGTTGTTGAGAGTTTGACGACTTCTGGACCTAGTCTTGTTGTGATTTCTATTCCTATTGTGGCGGCGTTTCGTTCTTTGATTTTTATTCTTCCTCCGAACTGGAGGCCTCTGAGCTCACCTAAGACTTCTTCTGGGACAATCCATTTTACTTCTTCGCTGGTTTGTCCATTCATGACTGCGTCAAAATCTATTTTTTGTCTTGCGCATGTTAGGATGAAATTTGTGTCGAGTAGTATTTTCATATAAGAATTAGTGTGGGAATATTTATATAAGTTCTCTTGTTAGTTTGATTATGAAAGAGGCTGGTAATGTTCTTCGGATTTTGCGGGAGACTAAGAAGGCGATTGAAGATGATAACCCGTTTGAGATGAAGACTTTGTCGAATCAGACGATGCATTCTGCGACGATTTCTCAGGATGCTGATAATATTGTTGTTGCGGTTTTGGTTTATTCTTTGGGGAAGGTTTTGAGTCGGGATAATTATCGATCTATGGAAGGTTGGGATGAATTTTATAAGGCTGTTGTGAAAAATCTTGGGTTGGCTGTTGCGGCTTTGCAGAAAAATGAGCTTAAGAGTGCCCGAGTTTATTTGGGGCGGATTCGGAATTCGTTGAATAAGATTTCTGGGGATTTGAGTCGGTATATTAAGGATGTTTTTGCTAAGGCTGAGATAAATAAGGCGTTTAAACTTTATGAGCATGGTTTGTCGACGGAGAAAACGGCTGAGTTGTTGGGTGTTAGTCTTTGGGATTTGTCGTCGTATATTGGGCAATCAAATATTGGGGACGCGAAGTTTGCGATAAGTATGCCGATTGAGAAGAGAATTAAAATTGCTGAGGATATATTTGGATGAAGATTAGAAAAGCTAAAATAAAAGATTCGGGTAGAATTTTGGAACTTTTGAATAGTGATTCCAATTTACGTGGGAGTGAGGATGACAGGGCGACCGTGGAGGATGTTAAACAATATTTGTCTGGAGGGACTCATCGGATATATATTTGTGAAATTAAAAATGAGGTGGCTGGTTTAACCATAGCGGAATTTTTTAAGATTGCAAAATGGATTTATGTTTCGCATGTAATTGTAGATGGGAAATGGCGAAAGGCTGGAGTGGCTACAAGGTTGGTGAGACATGTTGAGAGAACGGCGAAGAAAGAAAAATATGATTTGATAGAATTGTTTGTAAAGCAGGGGAATAATAAGATGGGGAAGTTTATGAAAAAATTAAATTATGGTCTTGGGGATAAGTTCTTGTTTTATTCCAAAGCGATAAAATGAAATACTTAATATTTGATGCGGGGCCGATTATTTCGTTGACGATGAATGGGATGCTTGGTGTGATTGAGAAGTTGAAAGAGGTTTTTGATGGCGAGTTTATTTTGACGCCGGATGTTAAGCGTGAGGTGGTTGATAGACCGATGAAGATTAAGAAGTATAAGTTGGAGGCGATTCAGGTTAAGGATATGATTGATAGGGGTGTTTTTACGATGTCGGGTAAGGTTGTGCCGGATAATAAGTTGAATCAGGAAATGAAGAAGATTTTGAAGGCATCTGGTGGGGTTTTGAGGACGACGCAGAGTGGGGAGAAGATTGATATTATTCATGCTGGGGAGGCTGCTTGTTTGGCTTTTTCGAAACTTTGCGGGGCGGATAATGTGATTGTTATTGATGAGAGGACGACGCGAATGTTGACTGAATCGCCGCAGAGTTTGGAGAAAATGATGGAGAGGAAGTTGCATACGCCGCTTGACATGGAGTCTTCTTTGGTTGATCAGTTTAAAGGTTTTAAATTTATTCGGTCTGCTGAGTTATTGTTTATTGCTTATAGGAAGGGGTTGTTGACGATGAAGCCAACGAAGGATTTGTTAGATGCTTTGTTGTATGGGGTGAAGTTTAAGGGCGCTGCGATTTCGTCTGGTGAGATTGAGAAGATGAAGAAGATGATTTAACCCTTAATTATGGTACAAGTGCTTATATACCCAAATGTATTTTTGTATTTATGAGATGGAGTGAAAAAGAGGTGAAATATATTTCTGAGAATTATCCTACTCGAATGCCATTGGAAGAAGTTTCTGAAAAACTTAGTAGGACTGTTAGGTCTATTCAAAGGAAGGCTCAGGAGATGGGAATTTCTAGGCCGAGAAAGAAAGTTGATTTGGAAAAAAAGAGAGAAAGGCAGAGAAAGGCATTTGGTCGATATTATCAGAAATATAGTAAGAAAGTTTATTTGATGAAAAGTGAAAGGCGTAAAAAAATAAAATTGGAGTTGATTTCTATAAAAGGTAATCGCTGTGAGAAATGTGGGTATGACCGATGTGTTGCGGCACTGGAGTTTCATCATGATGGAGAGGCTAAAGATGGTGATTTGGCTCACATGATAAAGAATGGATCGAAACAGAAGGCTTTAAAAGAAATAGAAAAATGTATATTATTATGTGCTAATTGCCATAGAGAATTACATAACAAGGGTGCATCGGATAATGTTAGTCTATTCCGCTCCAGCCGGAAAGGTGGGGGTTAAATTCCTCCTGCGCCCATTTTGTCAGAATTTAACCACTGGGGTTAATATTCGCAATTTGCATTTGAAAAAGAATTTCTGAGACATTTTTTCAAAAGCGAATCGATCACCTCCTGTAGTCCATACTTGAGGAGAAATAAGCCCAGCGGTTATCCCACGGGGATGACCTTCGCTTTGCTCGGCCTTTTCCTCCTGTGACTATTTTTCCCAATACTTTTATAAATAAGATGTTCTTAACTTAAGCATGGTGAAAAAGGTGATGAAAAAGACTATTACCGAGACTACTGATGAGGATGGTTCTAAGAAAACTGTTGTAAAGGAGCACGCGCCTAAGGAGCATAAGAAGAAGGCTTCGGGAGAGAAGAAGATGACGGCTCGGGAGAGAGAGGAGTTGTTGGTTGAGAATTTTGTTGGGCTGCAACATGCGATGACTAATATGTCGATTAAGTTTGGGTCGCTTTCTGATAATATTGCTAAGTTGTTGCAGGTTTTTGAGGAGGCTGCTAAGACTTATATTTCTGGCGGGAAGACTGATGATCAGGATATGTTGAAGAAGATCGATTCTTTGTTGGATCAAAATAAAACTATTGCTCAGGGATTGGTTTTGATGGAAGGAAAATTGAGGGGTAGGGCTGATCAGCCAGTGCCACCTACTGAGCCACCTAGAAGTGCACCTACTGACTTTTCTAGACCACAGCCTAAGCCACTCCCAAGAATATGAGTTCTGAACAGAGTGCGATGATTGCTTTGCATCCTTTTTTTAGGACGTTTGCTTTTGCTGTTGTGAAATCTATTAGAGAGAAGAATATTTCTCCGGAAGATAGGGTTGTTATTCATGCTGATATGGTTCCTAAGTTTACTGAGAAAGTTGTTCAGGCTTCTATGGGGGAGAGGGTGACTGTTCGTGCACCTGTTGCGCCGCCTGTGAAAATTTTGCCACCAAGACCCAAGAGAGATATGAGTGCTTTGGTTGCACCCATTGAATTAAGAAGACCTCTCCTTCGTGCTCCACCAAGACCTGTTCAAATTGTTCAACCGGCTATGCCTCAACCGGTTAGGCCTGTCCAAGTTGCTCGCCCTCAGATTGCGCCTGCCATTATTCCTTTTGGTGAGGAGTTGAGTCAGGATTATGGTAAGATTACTCCGCTTTTGAATGACCCTTCGGTTTCTTCGATTGAATGTATTGGGGCTGGGAAGGAGATTTTTATTATTCGGGCTGGGCAAAAACAGATTACGAGAATTATTTTGAGCAAGCAAGAGATAGAGGAGATTTTGGAGAAAGTTAGTGAGGCTGTTCATATTCCTTTGTTGGAGGGTGTGTTTCGTGCGGCGGTTGATAATTTTTCTGTGAATGCTGTGATTAGTGAGATGATTGGTTCGAGGTTTATTATTAAGAAGGCGACTCCTTATGCGATGCTTGAGAGGTAATTTTAAATATTAGTTTTTGTTTTGTTTGATATGGGAAATGAGATTAGTGCGGAGAAGTTGGAGAAATATTTTAATTTGACTGAGACGGCTCTGGGTGAGGTTAAGGAGAATGTTATTGAGGGGAGAGAGGCTGAGGCTGAAGAGATAATTGAGATGGCTGATAATTATGTTTCTGACGCGCATCATTTTGAGGATAAGGGTGATTGGGTTAATGCTTTTGCTGCTTTAAATTACGCGCATGGATGGATTGATTCTGGGGTTCGGTTGAAGATTTTTGATGTGCACGATGATAAGTTATTTACTGTTTGTTGAATTAACTCGCTAATGAATAGGCTCGTTTAATAAAAATTTTCCAATCTGCATTGCCTGATTTTTTATATGGAATTTTCATTTTTGTTGGATCTTCTTCTTTTCTGTCGAATGACACGTCGCAATAACCTGTATTTAAAAATCTGGCAGTGAACCGGACACCTGCAACAATATAGATTACAGTATCCTCTGAAACTGTATTTGGGATTCCGCCTTTTTTGGAGTCACCTAAGAAATCACCTAAACTTAAGGCAAGATCTCTTGATGATGAATCTCTCTGGATTTCCATAATATTATAGGTTATTGTACTTAATATTTTTTTCTGTTGCCAAAGATATTTAAATGGAATTGATTTTTAGAGTGTATGAAGAAGGTGTGGGTGATTAGTCTTGGTGGTTCTAGGATTGTGCCTGATGAGGTTGATGACGAATTTTTGAAACGGTTTAAGAAACTTATTGTGAAACATCCTTCTCAGAAATTTGTGGCTGTGACTGGTGGGGGCTCTACTGCTAGGAAATATATTGTGGCACTTAGGAAACTTGGAAAAGACACTAAGGATCAGTCGATGACGGGGATTGCTGTGACTCGGTTGCATGCTGGGTTTATGGCGAAGTTTTTTGGTCGACGGGCAAATGAGGAAATTCCTAGGAATATGGAAAAGGTGAAGAGGTTGCTTGCGAAGAATCAGATTGTTTTTTGCGGGGGGCTTAGGTATGGGGATAAGAATACTTCAGACGGGACTTCGGCTCAGTTAGCTGCGTTTTTGAAATGTCCTTTTATTAATTTGACAAATGTTAAGGGGCTTTATACTGCGGATCCAAATAAGAATAAGAAGGCGAAGTTTATTTCTAAGATGTCTTGGAAGAATTTTGAGAAGATAACTAGTAAGATAAAGTTTGAGGCTGGACAGCATTTTGTTTTGGATCAGACTGCGGCTAAGACGATTTTGAAGGAGAAAGTTCCTGCGTATATTGTTGGATCGCTTGGGTCGATTGATAAGATTTTGAAGGGTGAGAAGAATTTTGGCGGAACCTTGATTGAAGGATAATTATTAAAACTCTTTTTGTGTTCATGGATTATGAAAAGGGGAATGTCAAGTATTGTTACGACGGTTTTGATAGTTTTGTTGATAATAGCGTCGGTATCAATCATTTGGACTTTTCTTTTTCCGGTTGTTAATGATAATTTGGATGTATTAAATGAGCAAGTCGATTTGAGTATTGTTTCTAATGAGGGTTATACTTCTTGGGATGAGAATAGTCGGTTGGTTTCGGTGCAAGTTAAGCGGGGGACTGATGAGGCTGATGTGATTGGGTTTGGTTTGATTTTTACGATGGGGGGAGATAGTGTGGTTCATTATGTTGGGGATATTTTGGCGGTTAATTCTAAGAAGGTGTATTATGTTAATTTGAGTAATTATTCTGGGGAGCTGGATTCGATAAAGTTGGTTCCTGTTTTTTGGGGTGGGAAGATTGGCGAGGTTATTAGCGAGATTAATTATGGAAATGTTAAGGAGACTGAGTTGGATTCACTTAATCCCGAGGGTGGTTTTTCTGCTCCTGTTTCTTCTGTACCTGGTGGTGGTGGGAGTTCGTCGACGGTGACGCCTGTTGTTGATCCTGTTGTTGATGATGAGAATGAGAGTGTGGAGAATGAGACGAATTGTACTGAGGATTGGAGTTGTGGTGGTTGGAGTAGTTGTGTTGTTGGGACACAGACTCGGACTTGTGTTGATTTGAATGATTGTGGTACCGAGGAGAATAAGTCTGATGAGTCGCAGGGTTGTGTTGTTGTTTCGGGGAATTGGGAGGCGCCGATTGGGATTCCTGTTCCTGAGTTTGGGATTGAGGAGAGTTATCGAATGTATGATAATGTTTCAAATCGAAATCCTGCTTTGACTTATGTTGAAAATAGCGAGGGTGGTTTTTATACGCATTATGTTGATAACTAGGGAGTGTGTGATGATGGGGGAAATGGGACCGAGGGAGATCCTTTGTGTGAGATACCAGTAGGCTTGATTGCTGGATCTGTTGTCGAAATTCATGGGGGTTCTTATAATTCTGCAAATTATGCGGACAAACTTTATGCACAAGGAACGGGAACCGCTGCCATGCCGATATTTGTGCGGGGAGTGGGGGGTCCTTTATTTACGAGAACTATTTATGTTCTTGGTGAATATATTATTTTAGAAGATATTTCTACATATGATGCTGGTGTGAGTTTTAGAGATCCTAATGATGGGTACGTTCATCATCTTTCGGTTAGAAATTGTGAGATAGAGGGGGATGGAACAACCTCTGGTGGAGCTGGTGTGAGTATGGGATATAATCAGCATGACAATATTGTTGTTTATAATAATCATATACATCATAATGGGAATTATTCTTATACTGGAGAAAATGACCGGCATGGTACTGGTTCTGGACGTAATGCGAGTTATATTTGGATTGTAGATAATCATATACATCATAATGGAGGGGATGCGTTTCAAGGAGGACATTCTGCTCCAGATGGTTCTATTCATCATGTGTATATTGGGAGAAATGAGATGCATGATGATGGGGAGAATGCGGTTGACATAAAGAATATTGAAGATATTGTTGTTTCTCAGAATGTGATGCATAATTATAATCAACTTGATAATCCTAGTGCGGATGGCACCATTACTGTTGCACATTATGGAGGGACTGCTGCTGGGCCCAATAGGGTTTGGTTTCTTTATAATGAAATGTATAATGCTGAGAGACGGGCAGGTGCTGTAAGTAATTGCCGTGATGATCTATATTATATTGGAAATATTGTTTATGATGTGGGGGAGGAGGCTTTTGCTACTTGGAGTTCTAGGGATGTTTCTTTCGTTGGGAATACTATGTATAATGTGGGTGGGGGAATTGATTCTAGTGGCTCTTCTTATGTTGCAATGATTGTGAATAATATTTTTGGTAGCTTAAATTCTCCGGGAGTGATACCTCATATTACTTTGGCTGATTCTAGTTATGCCAACAATGCTATTGTTTCAAATAATTTATTTCAAGATTCAATGGACTCTAATGTTGCATGTATTAATTGTTCTAATGATGATCCTCTGTTTGTGGATGCTGTTAATGGTGATTTCAGGTTACAGGCGGGAGGCCCAGCGATTGATATGGGAATTGTGAGTGATGTTTATCAGACTTTTTATGATTTGTATGGGATTAATATTTCGGTTGATTATGAGGGGAATGAAAGACCGCAGAGTTCTGAATGGGATATTGGGGCTTATGAATATTCTTAAATAGTTGATTTGTTATTTTGATTTATGAAAGATATTAATTTGTTTAAAGCCTGTGATTCGATTTATCTAAAGAGGATTAAATCTAAGGCTGAGGTTTTGAGTAGTGATACTTGTGAAGGATATTTGATTGAGTCTTCGGAAAAAGAAACTAGGCGGATAATTGATTCTTTGAAAGGTTCTGGAAAACAAATCGGGTTTGTTGGTAGGGATGATTCTTTTAATCGTCGGGCTATTGAGACTCTTAGAATTGATTATTTGATTTCGCCTGAAAAGAATGTTTCGAGGGATACTTTGAAACAAAGAGATTCTGGGATTAATCATGTTGTTGCTAAAGTTGCTAAAGAGAAGGGTGTTTCTTTTGTTGTTGATTTTTCTGAAGTTGCTAATTTAAAAGGGAAGGAGAGGGCTTTGCGGATTGGGAAAATAATTCAGAATATTGAGATTTGTCGGAAGGTTGGTTGCGGTTTGAAAATTGCTAGTTTGACGACGGAGAAAGGTTCTGTAGTTGATGAGAAGGGGCGAGTGGCGTTTGGGATTAGCCTCGGGATGTCTAGTGAACAGAGTCGGGATTGTGTTAGGTTTTGAAAGAATTTATAAAAGGGATTGTCTATAGTTTTTTATGGCGGTGAGTGGTTATGCAGTGGGGATGGTTTCTGATATTGGTAACCAAATTGCTCATCTTTCTGGGAGTGAGGCGATAATTTTTGATATTGCTGTAATTTTGATTGTTTCTGCTGTGTTGGCTTTTATTGCTAAGGCTTTGAGACAACCTTTGATTCCGGCTTATGTTTTGACTGGTTTGATTATTGGGCCTTTAGTTTTCGGTTTTATTAAGAATCAGGAATTGATTTTGGCTTTTAGTGAAATGGGAATAGCTCTCTTGCTTTTTATCGCGGGGCTTGAGATAAGTTTTAAGAAAATTAAGGAAGCTAATTTGAAGAAAATAGCGTTGATTGGGACGTTTCAGATTATAGTTGTGTTTGCTATTGTGTTTTTGTTTAAGGGGATTTTGGATTTGACTTCATTGCAGGCGGCTTATATTGGTATTATTTTGGCGTTTGGCTCTACGATGGTTGATATTAAGTTGTTGGCTGATAAGGGTGAGTTAGTGACGCTTCATGGTAGGCTTGTTTTGGGAATTTTATTATTGCAGGATTTGGTGGCTATTATTGCTATTGTTGTTTTTACGACGAGTGGGTTTGCGGTTGCTCCTTTGTTTTTTGCTTTTGCTAAGTTAGCCGGGATTCTTATTTTGGCTATGGTTCTTCAGAAATATGTTTTGAATAAAATGTTTAGACTTGCTGCGCAATCGACTGAGATGTTGTTTTTGTTGTCGTTGGCGGTTTTGTTTTTGTTTATTATTCTTGCTTACATTGCTGAGATTTCAATTGTTATTGGAGCTTTTATCGCCGGTGTTTCTTTGGCTAACTCTCCCTTTAAGACGGAGTTGGAATCTAGGATTTCTCCTTTGAGGGATTTCTTTGCTATTCTTTTCTTTGTAGCTTTGGGGATGCAGATTGTGTTTACTGGTGTTGGTCAGAGGTTGGCCTTACTTGCAATGCTTTTGATTGGAGCGTTTTTTATTAAGCCCGTTATAACGACTATCTTGCTTCGATTTACTGGGTACCGCCCTAGAACTAGTTTCTTGACTTCTATTTCGTTGGCTCAATTGTCTGAGTTTTCTTTGATAATTGGGGCGCTTGGTCTTTCTCTTGGAGTCTTGGATATGTCGATTTTCTCGACTGTGATTTTGGCTACGATTATTACTATGTCAATGACTCCTTATTTTATTAATTACAAGGATCAGATATATAATGTTTTCAAATATCCTGTGGCACTTTTTAAGTTTTTGCCGATTAAGGAGGATTTGGAATATGTTGACGAGGCTGACAAGGAGATTCTTTTGATTGGAGCGCATAGAATGGGGGGCGTTTTGTTGAAGGAGTTGATGAAGAAAAGAGATAAGTTGTTGATTATTGATTATAATCCTGAGGTGATTGCGTCTTTGATTAAGAATAAGATTTCTTGTATTTATGGTGATATTTGTAGTCCTGATCTTTTGAGTAAGATTAATCTTAAGAAATTGAAGTTGGTGATTTGTACCGTGCCTGGTTATGATGAGAATTTGCATGCATTGAAGAAAATCAAGGCTATTAATCCTAGGATAAAAGTTGTTGTGACTGGCTCTAGAATTAGTGAGACGTTGACTTTATATGAGAACGGGGCTGATTTTGTAATTACGCCGAAGGTTGTTGCTGGCCAGGAGTTAGCGCGTATAATTCATTCTGAGAAAGCTGATTTAAAGAAGGCCAAAAAAGAACATATGAGGCATTTGAATGATATTCATAAGTTGCTTTACTAAATCTTAAAAAGGTTGAATCTATTTATTATCATGGACGAAAAGTTGATTATTGAGTCTTTGTCTCCGATTGAAAGGGCTATTTTGCCGGCTTTGAGCAAGGAATTTATTAGTGTTGATGAGATTGGTGAAGATAAGACTACTGCTATTAGGGCTATTGGTTTTTTGAAGAATAAAGGTTTGGTTGAGGTTGAGAGCAGTGAGAAGAAGGTTGTTATTTTGGGGATTTTGGGAATCAATTACTTGAAGAAGGAGTTACCGGAGAGAACTTTTTTGAATAAGTTGGCTGAGAAAAAGGCTATTCCTATTGGGGAAATTAAGAATGTTTGTGGGTTGAATGAGAATGAGGCGAAGATTGCTCTTGGGACTTTGAAGAAGAAAGCACTTGTTGAGATTAAGGAGGGGCGTGTAAATTTGAGTGCTAAGCCTGAGGAGATTTCTAATAAGATGTTGGAGGAAGTTTTTATGGAGAAATTGCCGATGGATTTGGATGCGCTTGAGCCACAGGATAATTTGGCTTTGAGTAATTTGAAAAAGCGGAAGGATATTGTTGAGGTTGAGGAGCAGAAGAGTTTGGGCGTGAAGTTGACTGCGTTGGGTGAGAAGATTGCTGGATCTAATCTTGATGATAATTTACTCGAGGCTTTGACTCCGAAGATTTTGAAGCAGAATACTTGGAAGGGGAAGAAGTTTAGGCGATATGATTTGACTAGCCCTGTTCCACGAGTTTATGGAGGAAAGAGGCATTTTACGAATCAGGCTATGGATTACGCGAAGTCGATTTGGACGGAGATGGGATTTAAGGAAATGACTGGGGATTTGACTGATAGTGGGTTTTGGGTTTTTGATGCTTTGTTTACAGCGCAGGATCATCCGGTCAGAGAAGAACAAGATACTTTTTATTTGAAGGATAAGATGGCGAAGTTGCCGGATAAGAAAGTTGTTGAGCAGATTAAGAAATCGCATGAAGGGGGAATTGATGGGAGTAAAGGTTGGCAGGCTTCTTGGGGTGAGGATGAAGCGAAGAAGGTTTTGCTTAGGACACATACTACTAATTTGTCTGTGAAGAAATTGAAGGAGATTGCGGAGAATAAGGAATTTCCGGCTAAGTATTTTGCTTTGGGGAAGGTTTTTAGAAACGAAACTGTGGACTGGTCGCATGGATTTGAGTTTAATCAGACTGAGGGAATTGTGATTGATGAGGATGCTAATTTTCGGCAGTTGATTGGATATTTGACTGAGTTTTATAAGAAGATGGGGTATGAGAAGATTCGGGTTCGTCCTGGGTATTTTGCGTATACGGAGCCGTCGTTGGAGATTGATGTTTTTCATCCTGTTCATAAGAAATGGGTTGAGCTTGGTGGGGCTGGGATGTTTAGGCCTGAGGTTACGATTCCGATGTTTGGGAGGCATATTCCTGTTCTTGCTTGGGGTCAGGGATTTGATAGGATAATTATGGAATTTTTTGGGTTGACTGATTTGAGGGATATGTATAAGAACGATATAAATAAATTGCGAGAGATGAAGGTTTGGAGGAAATGATGGAAGTTGGAGAGATAGTTGATTTTTCGGATTGGGAGAATAAGAGGGTTGAGAAAGCTAGTGGGAAAACTAATGAAGAATTGATACTTCCGAGGGCTCTTAAGATTGGTGAAGAGTATGGGGAATTTATAAATGAATTTTTGAAAATTTATGGGTGGCAAAGAAAAGATAAAATGATTAATCCTGAGACGGTAAAGAAAGATATGGAAGAAGAACTTGTAGATATTATTATATCAACTTTTTTAACCGGCAGAAGACTTGGTGTTGATATTGAAGATATCATTGAGAAGAAAATTGAGAAGATTAAGGGGAGGAGTTATTAATGGAGATAAGTGAAATGCAAAAACAATCTTTTGAAATTTTAGAAAAGATAAATGAAAAATCTGATGTTGAACACGATGTAGGAGGTATGATTCTAAGTTTGGTTGAAGAAATTGGGGAAGTGGCGAGGGAGTTGTCTAAGAAACAATCAAATTATCGAGGAGAATTTAGAAAGGAATATCTTGCTGATGAATTGGTGGACGTTATATCTAGGACTGCTGTAATTGCGAGCGATAATGGTATAGACTTGGAAGAAGCAGTTGTAAGAAAATTTAAAAAAATAAATGAAAGATTTAAATTAGAATAATGGAAGAAGAAATTAAAAATAAAATTATGGCAGAATGGCAGAACGATTATTTTTTGAGTCTTGGAATCTATCAACATTTAGTGGAATGTAAACAGAAATTTGAGATGACAAAAAATCATGCTGTCTTACCTATGTCAAAGGAAGCTTTGCAATATGAGTTAGATAAAGAATTGGCAGATTTGAAACTTCTACTTGATTTATATGTTAAGGATGAAATGGTTAAGGAGAGATTGAATAAATACCTTAAGGAGAAAGAAAAATGACAATATTGACTGTTGATAAAAAGGAATTTGAGAAGAAGGTTGGGAAGATTAGTCCAGAGATGGAGAAGCGGATTACTGATATGGGAACGCCGATTGAGGAGGTTAGTGATGCTGAGTTGTCTGTTGAGATTTTTCCTAATAGGCCTGATTTGTTGTCGGCTGGTAATTTTGCTAGGGCTGTGAATCAGTTTGGGGAGAAAGCTAAGGTTGCTAATTTTAAGATTAATGAACCTGAGGAAGATTATGAGGTTAGGATTGATAAGTCGGTGAAGGTTGTTCGGCCGTTTACTGCGTGTGCGATTATTAAGGGTTTGAAGTTTGATGATGAAAAGATTAAGGAGGTTGTTGATATTCAAGAGAAATTGCATAATTCGATTGGGCGAAAGAGGCGGAAGATTGCGATTGGGATTTATCCTTTGGACAAAATTAAGTTGCCGATTCGGTTTTTAGCTAAGCGCCCTGAAGAGATTAAGTTTTTGCCACTGGAGGCTCATAAGGAAATGACCGGGCGACAGATTTTGAGAGGGCATCCGGCAGGTCGCGAATATGCTCACTTATTAGAGGACGCTGATGTGTTTCCTATTTTTGTTGATGCTGATGATGAGGTTTTGTCGATGCCGCCGATTATTAATTCGGAAAAGACTGGGCGGATTGATGAAGGGACGAAAGATATTTTTATTGAGTGTAGTGGGCATAATTTGGCTTATTTGAAAAAGTGTTTGAATATTATTGTTTCGGTTTTTACTGAGATGGGGGGAAAGATTTATTCTATGAAAGTTAAGGATTCTGCTGGGGATTATGTTACACCTGATATGACGCCTGAAAAAATGAAGTTTAAGATTGAAGATATTGAGAAGACGCTTGGGATAAGTTTGAGTGAGAAGGATGTTAGGGGTTATTTGGCGCGGATGGGTGTTGGATATGAGAATGATGGTGGGCCTGTTGCTTTGATTCCGGCTTATAGGATGGATGTTTTGCATTGGATTGATTTGGCTGAGGAAGTTGCGATTGCTTATGGTTATGATAATTTTGTTCCTGAGATTCCTAGTATTTCTACGATTGCTAGTGAGGATTCTAGGGAGAGGACTAAGAGGACTATTGGACAGGTTCTGGCTGGGCTTGGGTTATTGGAGACTTCATCTTTTCATTTGACGACTAAGAAGAATATTAAGAAGATGCATTTTGATTATAAGGAATTTATTGAGGTTGAGGACAGTAAGACTGAGCGAGATGTTTTGAGAATGGATTTGTTGACGAACTTGTTGCAGATTTCTGCGGAGAATTCTGATGCGTCGTATCCTCAGAAGATTTTTGAAATGGGTAGAGTTTTTGCTGATGATGAGGAGTCTGAGACTGGCGTTAAAGAGATAGAGAGGTTGGCGATTTCGATGGCGGATGAGGGAGTTAATTTTACTGAGTTAAAACAGGTATTGGATTATTTATTTAAGATGCTTGATGTGAAGTACGAGATTGAGAATGTTGAGAATTCGAATTATATAATTGGTCGGTGTGGGAAGATTATTGTTGATGGTAATGAGATTGGTTTTATTGGGGAAATTGCGCCGAGGGTTTTGAAGAACTGGAAGATTAAGATGCCGATGGTTGCTTTGGAGATTGATTTGGAAGGGTTGTTTTAGTTATCCGAAATATCCTCTTTCTTTTGAAGTGTCTTCTTTTTCGAAGGTTTTTTCGAAGGTTTCAACGACTTTGTAAATTGTTGGCTTGAGGTCTTGCCATTCTTTGAAGGTTGTTTTGATGAACTCTGCTTCTTTTTCTTTTGAGTAGATTGTGTCAAGTTTCATGATTTCGATTTGGATTTTTGAGAGTTTTTGGTAGACTGATTTGATTGTGTCCTTTTCTTCTTGGGTGACGTTTCTTAGGATTGAGAAGACGAACATTGGGGGCGAGCTTGGGTTGATTAGGGTTTCGAATAGGTGGAGGTATGCTGAGATTTTTTCGTTGATGATTCTGCGGATTTCTCGCATTGGGTAGCTTGATTCTTTGTCTGGGATTTTTTCGATGTCGAAGTCTTCTGAGAGTTTTTCGTAGTCTGGCAAGCTATATTTTTCTTTCAATTCTTTGTAGACTTCTTCGAAGTCTATTTCGTTTTCTTTTTCATTTTCTTCCATTAAGTTTTTGCGTTAGAAGAGTTTATAAATTTAGGGGAAGAAATATTATTGTTGCTGCCTGATTAGCTCAGTTGATAGAGCGTTACATTGGTAATGTAGAGGTCGCGGGTTTGATCCCCGTGTCAGGCTTAATGGCAATACATAAATTTAATTATTTTTTTTGTAATAGAAATAACTGTCTTTCGTTAGAAGAATGTCCCAAATCCCTATCTCCATCCTCGTTTGGCACCTCTGCTAGTCTTGTACTGACTAATGAATATCCTTTTTCAAGAAGTTCTCCGGCTTCTCTTTGGTGCATTGTTTCAATAATTGCCTGTCCTTCGGGCCACATTTGTTTATGTTGATAATCTTCTGTTTCAAAAATACAAAATCCTTCTTTTCCCCATGAAGAACGACTTAAAAGTTTAAAATATCCAGGACCCTCTTTAAACCATAAGGGTGTCCCAAATCCTCCATTTGGATTTCTTGCATATCTCCATTCAGCATTTTCAAACTTCCCCACATCTTCTAAGTAAAATTTCTTACCTGAAAAAGGTTTTTGTGTCGAGTATCCTACACTCGAAAGGGCATCTTCAACCTCTGGTCTCCAAATTGTGTCGCCATGTGCAATTTTTCTAAAAAGTCCAATACTGCTGAGGGTTCCTTCTAATTCTTTTAGAAATCTTTTATTAGTTCGAAAATTTGTAGGGTCAATCCTATTTCTATCCATTTTTAATAGACAAATAAATAGTTTATAAATTTTTGGGTTGTTATTATTTAAAAGTGGTTATAAAAAATTTATCAGAATACCATATTGGTAATGCGGAGGCCTAACTCGCGCCCAGGTCTTCGGATGCGATGAATTGTGAAGACCTAAGCACTCGGGGTTTGAGTCCCCGTGTCAGGCTTGGATAAAACTGTATTTTAGTTTTAATTATTGATGATATCTATAATTTCTCCTAAGCTCTCGATAATATAATCTACTTCATTTTCCCTTGGTGGATTAATTTTCCCTCTTCCCCATTTAATCCAGGCAACTTTGGTCCCTAAATTTTTTCCAGGAATTAAGTCGGTTTTGTATCTATCCCCAACAATTAATGTTTCCTCTGCGGAGTAGCCTAATTCTTCTAGTGTCTGTTTATAGGGTTCTGTTTTGTCATAATCGGTAACTGCACAGATTTTTTTAAATCTTTCTTTATCTAATCCTGCAATCTGCATTTTTTTCATTTGCCTATCTTCTCCTCCTTTGGTTACAATTGCAAGATCGACCCCAAAAGATTCTAGTTTTGTCAACATTTCTAGAGCTCCGGGAAGTGGCTTAATTCTATCATCAAAATCAAAATCGTAAATGGCTCTTTTTCCAATTTCCATGTACTCAGAAGGTTCGGCGCCAATTTCAGTTAAATACTCTGTTATTGCTGCTGGGCAATTTGGTGAATTATTATTAATTTCGGTAAGTCTATTAACTGCGGCATCAATAGAATCTACCCGTAGCCCCTTGTCTACCATAGCCTTAATTGCCTCCTTAATCGTAATTGGAAAAGAGGCTCCCCAGGTATCAATCAAGCAATCATCTAGATCAAATATAACAAGCTTTCGCATAAATTAATTTAAAATTACTATCTTATATATCTATCTACTTCTTTCTTTTTATCTATCATCGGTGTTGTTAACCTTTATTGCGTTGCCGACCATGTGAACTGTTTCTGTACCGACGTCCCATAGATTACTGGCGGTTTGTCCAATCCAACCGAAGTAGATGTAAACTGCGCTTACGACTCCTCTTGGGTTTGATAGGTCGACTTTTTCCGAGGAGAATATTCCTATGATTGAGAAGTAAATTAGGAAACCGATGATTACTATTGCTACGATTTTGACTTTTCTGGCGTGGTGGTCGAACTTTAGAAATGATAATCCGATTATAAGGAAGATTGCTACTATGATTAGTTCTATCACCATGTGTGATTAAAGTTCTTTGCTTATAAAAATGTTTTTATAGTGGAGTGGTGTTTGTTGGTTATGAAGAGGGAGAAGCATAAGATTTATTTGTTTAGACATGGGCAGACGACGTTTAATCGGGATGGTCGGTTTACGGGGCAATCTGAGGCTAAGTTGACATTGACAGGCAGGAAGCATGCTGAGAAGATTGCTCGAGAGTTGAAGAATAAGAAGTTTGGGGTGGCAATTCATACTCGGTTGTCTAGGAGTAAAGATACCTTGAGGCCTGTTTTAAAATTTCATCCTGAGTGTAAAGTTATTTTGGAGGATGATCGGATGATTGAGAGGAGTTATGGGGATTTGCAGGGGACGACGCATGATCAGTTTATTGATAGGATTGGTGAGCAGAGTTATGATTTGAGGGTTCATGGGGATGCTATTGAGAATCTTGAACCGAAGCATAGAGATAAGGTTGAGTTGTTTTTGGGGACTGAGGAGTATAAGGCGATTCATCGAGGATATAAGATTGCTGCGCCTGGTGGAGAATCATTTAGAGATGTTGAGAAAAGAGTGAAGCGGTTTATTAAAGATTTGAAGAAGTTTATGAGAAAGAAGAAGGTTAATGTTGCGATTTCGGCGCATGGGAATTCAATTCGATTATTTAGAAAGATTATGGAAAGGGCGCCGAAAAAAAGTGTCGTGAATTGGTTTATTCCGTATGATAAAGTGTTTGAGTATTCGGTTTAAAAAAATAAAATTATTTTTAGAGTTCTTCTTCTTCGGAAGCCATCCATGCCCACCATGGTCTTTTTGTCATAATTTCTTCGCCTGTTTCTGCATCAATTTGAGTTGTGACCATTTCTTTGTTTTTGAATAGTCCGAATATTCTGAATTGCTTTTGGGCTTTTGCTTCGTAAATTGCTCGGGTTGCACTTCCATTCCCGACTTCTTTTAACTCAATTGTACAATTTCTTTCTTCGTTACAATTCTTTAATCTTAATCTTTCTAGTGCTCTTAGCGAAGCTGTTTCTGGCATGATTTTTATTAGAGCATTTCTTCCGTTGCTTAATTGAACTTTTAGTCTGCTTGCGTTTGCGTCGTCATCAGTTAGGTTGAATTCCGTTCTGATTTTTTTCCCTGTTTCTGTTGTTAATTCTAGTGCTTTTCCATTAATCATTCTGACCCTTAGTTTCTTTTCTTCGAGAATTAATTCTTTGCCCTCTTCGATTCTTGCTCTTATGTTTTGTTTAACTTCTGTCCTTATCTCTTGGCGATCTTCTCTAATTCCTTTGATTTCGGCCAATAATTGCATTCTTTCTTCTGTCGTTGCATTAGTTAATTTCCTCGTTAGTTCTGCTTGTTGCTCTGCATTTGTTTGAAATTGTGACTTGATTTCGTCTAGTTGCGTATCTGTGTAGTTTACTGCAGCAGCGACTAAGCTAATTAGAAATAGTCCTAAAACCATGCTTGCCATTATCTTTTTCATATTTTTGTCAAGAGAAAAGTATATTTAAACGTTACTACTTGTTATGAGGAATGGTTAAGATAGGTAATTTGAAGTTAGAGAATCGGATTTTGTTGGCGCCGATGCTTGAGCCGAATGATGTTGCGTTTAGGTTGTTGTGTAAGAAGGCTGGATGTGGGTTGACGTATACTGGGATGATTAGTCCGTTGTCTAAGCAGAGGCTTTATTTGGATGACAAACCTGGGTTGCAACTTTTTGGGAATAGCGAGAAGGGAATTGTGAGTTTTATTAAGAAGAATGATTCTAGGGTTTCGCTTTGGGATTTTAATCTTGGATGTCCGTCTAAGTTGTCTAGGAGATTGGAGCATGGGGCTTTTATGCATGATGATTTGGAAAGTATTGAGAAGATTTTGAAGGCGATGCGGAGGGCTACTAAGAAGCCTGTGACGATTAAACTTAGGAAGTCGGGGAATGCTTTGAAGATTGCTAAGTTGGCTGAGAAGTATGTCGATGCGATTGGGATTCATCCTAGGACTTTTGCACAAGGGTATTCTGGTGAGGCTGATTATGATTTTGCTTTGAAAATTAAGAAAGCTGTAAAGATTCCTGTGATATATTCTGGGGATGTTGATTTGGATAATGCCGAGAAGATTTTGAAGGACTTTGATTTTGTGTTTGTTGGTCGGGCTGCGATTGGTAATCCTGGGATTTTTTCTAAATTAACTGGAAAGAAATGTGATGTTGGCTTTGGAAATTATTTTAAATTGGCGAAGAAGTTTGGTTTGTTTTTTAGGCAGATTAAGTTTCAGGCGATGAATTTTACTAAGGGGATAAATGGGGCGAAGAGATTACGGGAGAAATTGATTGGGGTGAAAACTGTTGAGGACGTTGAAGATATTATGGTAACAAATAAATAGGGTATTCTTGTTTGTCTATTATGATTGGGAAAATAATATTGGTGATGTTTGCGATAGTACTTATGTTTGTGGCGCTTTTTGTTTCGTATCAGAATTTGCCGGCGGAACCTGTGAGTTTGATTTATGATAATCCTCAGGATAATTTTAATCCTATTATAAAATATAGTGCGACGCCTGTTTTTGCAGATAATATGCGTTTTAATCATAACGATATTTCCTTTTCGATTGGATCTTCTTGTAGTAAAGCTCGAAGGAATTCCATGATTGAAGCTTTTGTTCTCTTTCAAGAAAAAATGCCGATAATTTCTTTTTATGAAGTTGGGGGAACTGCAGATATTTATATTGAGTGTTCTGATGAAGAGGTGGAGTTATCTGGGGACTATTTTGCTGCTGGCGAGGGTGGTCCTTCGAGGGTTATCAATACTAGTAATTTTAAGATAATTGAAGAGGGGAAGGTTTTGCTTTATAGAGATACGCAGTGTACTTTCCCGCTTGTTGAGTTGCATGAATTGTTTCATGTTTTTGGGTTTGACCATTCTGTGAATCCACGGAGTATAATGTATAATGTTTCGTCTTGCGATCAGAGGATAACTCAAGATATAATTGACTTGGTTAATGAACTTTATTCTGTTGAGCCTTTGCCTGATGCTGTTGTCGGTGAGATTAGTGCGGTTAAGAAGGGCAAGTATTTAGATTTTAATATTACTGTTTTGAATGAGGGGTTGATTGGCTTGGGTAATATGGAGTTGTTTGTTGTTGTTGAGGGCGAAGAGATTCAGAGTTTTTCTTTGGGTAAAATTGATGTTGGGTTTGGAAGAGTTATCAAGGCTGAAAATATTAAGTTGCCTTCGAGAAATGTAGAGGTTATTGATTTTATTATTGATGTCAAGAATACCGTGAGAGAGTTGAATAAGGAAAATAATGCTGTTAGAATGATGGTTGAATAGTTCATAAAAATTTAAAAGGCTATTCTTGGTATTTTTTTAATGGAAGAGGATTTGGAATATTTGAATATATTGAAAGCATTGATGGAGTTGCCGTTTCAGGTTGGGAAGGGTTTGTTGACTGATTTTTTGAATGGGAATTATAAGAATAAGTCGGTTATTAAGAATAAGTTGGACGAGTTGTATAATTTTGATACTTTGCATTGGGATAGGGATAAGATGTCTAGGGAGATTGATCGATTGATTGCGAATGGGATGATTGAGCTTGGGACTAGTGATTATAATCAGTTTGTGAAAGTTTTGAAGTTGACGATTAAGGGGCGGAATGAAATTACTAATCCGACCATGAATCAGAAGAAGTTGAAGAATAAAGTTGAGATGAAAGTTAGTGAGGTTACCGATGAGGATAGAGTTAAGTTTGGGGCATTAGATAGTTTCTTGGGGAAGTTTAATGACGAGCAGAAGAAGGCGATAATTAGTGAGGCTGACAAGATTCTTTGTGTTGCTGGGGCTGGTTCTGGGAAGACGACTGTTTTGACGAAGAGAATTGAGTTTTTGGTGAAGTATCGGGGAGTTCCTGCTAATAAAATTTTGGCGATTACTTTTACTCGGAAGGCTAGACAAGAAATGGAGAAGCGGCTTTATGAGTTGGGTATTGATGGGGTTTTGGTTCATACTTTTAATTCGTTTTGTGAGAGTATTTTGAGGAAACATGGTAACATAATTTATGGTCGACCGATTCGGGTGCAGGCTTATGGGGATAAGATTTTGGCGATGAATATGGCGCTTGCGAATTTGGGAATTGACATGGATGCGGCTTTGCAGGGTTATTTTACTCCGCAGCAACGGAAGTTTAAGACTGGCAATCAATTGGCGAATTCTTTTATGAATGATTGTTTTTCTGTGATGGATTATTTTAAGGTGACTGGCGAGAAGGAGTATGATTTTTCTAAGGACGCTGATGCTAAGAATCGGCACAATGCTCATAGGATTTATCAGATTATTCAATATTTGAAGAGTCATATGGAGATGCAGGGGCTGAGGGATTTTACTGATCAGGTAATTGATGCTGTTAAATTTTTGAAAGGGAGTCCGGTGGACGTTCCTGTTTTTGAACATGTTTTGGTTGACGAATATCAGGATGTGAATGCGATGCAGATTGATTTGCTTGATATATTGAAACCGAAAAGTATTTTTGCTGTTGGGGATCCGCGACAGTCGATTTTTGGATGGAGGGGTTCTGATATAAATTATATTTTGAATTTTGAGAAAGATTGGGGCGAGGCTGAGGTTGTTCACTTGACGAAGAATTATCGGAGTGCTAAGGATATTGTGCGGTTTATGAATCATTCGATTTCGGAGATGGGACTGCCGGATTTGGAACATCATCATGATACTGAAGCTAGCATCAAGATTTTGGATTTTGATTCGGAGGAGTTGGAGCGGGCTTTTGTTGTTAAGAAGATTTTGGAGTCGGAAATTTCTCGTGATGAGATTTTTGTTTTGGCTAGGACGAATCGGCAGTTGATGGAATTATCGCAGATTTTGAAAAACAGGGGAGTTAATCATGTTGTTAGGACTGATGAAGTTCGGAATCCGAAGAATGCTGTTGCTGGAGATGTGACGCTTGCTACGGTTCATGCGATTAAGGGACTTGAGGCGAAGTTGGTTTTTGTGATTGGGTCAAATGAGCAGAATTTTCCGTGTAAGGCAAGCGACCATCCGGCGATTGAAATGGTTAAAATTGATAACTATGATCGCGAGGAGGAAGAGCGGCGGTTGTTTTATGTGGCGATTAGTCGAGCGAAAGAGAAACTTTTTGTTACGTATTCGGGAAAGAAACCGACTTATTTTATTAATGATGAGATGAATGAAGTTGCTGGCTTGAGGGTTGTGAAAAAGAAAGAGGCTGTTGTTGAGGATGAAGTTGTTGTGGATGTTGATCAGGATGTTTTGGGGGAGTTGAAGAGTTGGAGGTCGGCGGTTAGTTTAGAGAAAGGACTCCCTGCTTATACGATTTTGACGGATAAGACTATTAATGAGATTGCGTCGAAGTTGCCGAAGAGTGGGGATGCTTTGATGAAGATTAATGGGATTGGGCCTAGTAAGTTGGTTAGTTATGGCAAGAAGATTTTAGATATTGTTGATGAGTTTGGGGTTATTTGAACGCACTTCTCTAAAATACATTATAAATCACATAAATACTTTTAAAGAAATTATCCTATTTTATTTTATGGTGAGTGAAATTGAGGTGACCTCAAAAATTTCTGACACTCAGGCATTAATTATTAAAAAAAGAATAAGGGGCCTGGGGTTTTCTAAATTACAGGAAGTAGGGTTGGCGCATGCATATACTCTTGACTATGATTTTTCTAATGAGGAATTGGAGAAGGTGGCAAAGATGCTTACAAATCCAATAACTCAAAAACATGAAATTAACTCTTCGGTAAAGACTGAGGCTGATTGGATTATTGAGATTGGTTTTCTTCCTGGAGTAACTGACAATGTGGCGAATACTGCACAAGAATGTATTCAGGATCTTCTTAATATTAAATTGGATAAGATTTCTGTATTTACCTCTCAAATAATTTTCTTGAATGGAGATTTGACAAAAGAAGAAGTAAGCTATATTGCCGAAGACCTTGCGAATAAGGCAATTCAAAGAATTCATATAAAAAGTGGTTCTCAATATAGGCTCGACGGGGGAATGGATAGAATTGTGCCAAAAGTTAAATTAACTCAAGAGCCTAAGGTAGATACTGTTAGATTAGATGTTGATGATTTAGACCTAACTAAATTGGGTAAACAGGGTATTGAAAATGAAGATGGTTCAAAAAGAGGTCCTTTAGCGCTTGACTTAGAATCTATGAGGACAATTAAAGATTATTTTAAGAAAGAGAGTAGAATGCCGACGGATATAGAACTGGAGTCTATTGCTCAAACTTGGTCTGAACATTGTAAGCATACTATTTTTGCAAATCAGCTTGATGAAATAAAGAATGGTATCTATAAGGAATATGTCCAGAATGCTACAAACAAGATAAGAAAAGAAATGGGAGACCGGGATTTTTGTGTTTCGGTTTTTAAGGATAATTCTGGGGCAATAATTTTTGATGAAAATTATTTGGTAACCGATAAGGTGGAGACTCACAATAGTCCGTCGGCGTTGGATCCATTTGGAGGTTCAATTACTGGAATTGTTGGAGTGAATAGGGATACTATTGGGGTTGGCCTTGGAGCAATGCCGATAATAAATAGATATGGCTACTGTCTTGGTTATCCTGAAGATAAGAGTGTTTTATTCAGAGGGAAAGACAAAACAAATCCGGCGCTTTCTCCAAAGAGAATAATGGAAGGAGTAATTGATGGTGTAAAGGTTGGGGGAAATTGTTCGGGTATACCAACACCTCAGGGGTTTGTTTATTTTGATGATAGTTATAGAGGGAAGCCCTTGATTTTTGTTGGGACAATTGGTCTGATGCCGAGAACTATAAACGGAAAGCAATCTCACGAAAAACAAGCAAAGGCTGGAGATTCTGTTGTTGTAATTGGAGGTAGGGTTGGAAAAGATGGTATACATGGAGCGACTTTTTCTTCGGAGGCTTTGGATTCTGGAAGTCCTGCGACTGCAGTTCAGATTGGAGACCCAATAACTCAAAAAAAACTGAGTGATGCCGTCGTAAAAGAGGCACGAGACCTTGAATTATATAATAGCATTACTGACAACGGGGCGGGGGGACTTTCGTGTTCTGTTGCAGAGATGGCGAAAGAGTGCGGGGGCTTTATTGTAGATTTAGAAAAAGTTCCAGTTAAGTATGATGGGATTCAGCCTTGGGAAATATGGATTAGTGAATCTCAAGAAAGAATGACTTTATCTGTTCCAGAAAATAATCTTCAAGAGTTTCTAAACCTCATGGAGAAAAGGGGAGTTGAAGCGACGGCTATTGGGACATTTAATGATACGGATAGAGCTATTGTAAAATATAATGAGAGAGAAATTCTTGACATAGATATGGATTTTTTACATGATGGTGTGCCAAAGAAAAAGTTAGTCTCTACGTATACTAGGCAAACATATGAGGAACCCGATTTCCCATGTCCTTTTGATTTGACAAAAACTTTGCAAGAAATGCTAACTAGACATAACGTTTCGAGTTTCGAGTTTATCTCTAGACAATATGATCACGAGGTTCAAGCGACTTCTGTTTTGAAACCTTTGCAGGGGGTCGGAGAAGTTAACGCTTATGCGACTGCAACAAAACCGCTATATGATTCCAAGAAGGCAATAGTTACTAGTCAGGGTATTACTTCGAAATATAGTAAAATTGATACTTATGATATGGCTGCTTGTGCGATTGACACTGCAATTAGGAATACTGTTTCTGCGGGGGGCAATTTAGATAAGCTCGCTATAATGGATAATTTTTGTTGGTGTAGCTCTGAGGACCCTGAAAGATTGGGGCAATTGAAGGCTGCAGCTAAAGCTTGTTATGATTATGCTGTTGCATATAAGACTCCTTTTATTTCTGGGAAGGATAGTATGTTTAATGATTTTAAGGGTTATGATGAAAATAATATTCCTTTGAAAATTTCAGTTTCGCCAACGTTACTCATATCTTCGATAAGTGTTGTTGAGGATTATAGGAAACTGGTTTCTCTTGATGCTAAGTTTGTTGGAGATTTGATTTATGTAATCGGTGAAACAAAAAATGAATTGGGCGCGAGCGAATATTTTGAACTCGTGGGGGAGAAGGCTGAGAATAAACCTTATGTCGGCAATAAAGTTCCTAAGGTAGATGCTGAAAAAGCAATAAAATTATATTCTGCACTTAGTGGTGCGATTGACAAGCAAATAATTTCTAGTAGTATACCTGTTAATAATGGTGGGCTTGGGGTTGCTTTGGCAAAAACTTGTATTGCGGGAAATTTGGGTGCTAAGATTGATTTAGGCAAACTGAATTCTTTAGGAATTGAAAGAGATGATTTTGCTTTGTTTAGTGAGAGTCAATCTAGGATTGTTGTAACGATTGCTCCTGAAAATCAAGGGGTTTTTGAGGAAATTTTTAAAGAGGTTAGTTTTTCTAAGATTGGTCAAATTACCGAGGATGATTTTAGTGTGGTTGGACTGAAAGGCGATGAGATTATAGATTTGAATATTAAGGATTTGTCAAATAAATACAAAGAGAGGTTTAAGGATTACTGATGAAACCGAAAATATTAGTCTTGTCTGGATATGGAATAAATTGCGAAAGGGAAACTAAGCGAGCATTTGATATGGTTGGAGGAGATGCAGAAATTGTTCATGTAAATGATATTATTAGCAAGGAGAAAAAATTGAGCGATTATCAAATCTTGGCTTTTCCTGGGGGCTTCTCTTATGGGGATGATACTGGTTCAGGGAATGCGATGGCTAATAAAATTCGATTGAATCTTTGGGATGAGTTGATGGAGTTTGTCAATTCTGGGAAACTTGTAATTGGGATTTGTAATGGATTTCAGATACTAACTAATTTGGGATTATTACCTGCGATGAATAAAGAGTATGGCAAAAGAAAGGTTGCGCTATCGTTTAATAATTCGACTAAGTATGAATGCAGATGGGTTAATTTGAAAGTCAATAATAAAAAATGTATTTTTGCGAAAGGACTTGATAAGTTACATATCCCTGTTGCACATGGAGAGGGTAAGTTTTTTGCTGAGGATAATGTTTTAGATGAATTGGAGAGGAATGATCAGATTGTTTTTACTTATTCTCTTTTGAACGGTGATTCTGCTGGGGGAGTATTTCCTGCCAATCCTAATGGTGCCTCGAGAGATATAGCAGGAATTTGTGATGAGAGCGGAAGAATTTTGGGTATGATGCCACATCCAGAGAGAGCAATTATAAGTGCAAGCTCTCCAGATTTTCAAAAGGAGAAGGAGAAAATGAAAAGACTTGGGAAGGAAGTTCCGGAGTTGAATGAAGATGCGATGAAAATTTTTAGGAATGCGATTGAATATGTTGAAGAAACTGGAATGACTAGTGAGGGTTTTACTTACGCGGATTCTGGGGTTAATATTGAGTTGGGGGATGATGTGTCTAAGGTTTTGTATAATGCTGCTAAAGAAACTTGGAATAATCGTGATGGGAAGCTTGGAGAATTAATTGTTCCATTTGATGATTTTAGTGGGGTTAGAGCTATTGATGTTTCTAATCTGCCGAGTGGGACTTTGATGAATATTGGATTTGATGGCGTTGGGACGAAAATGGAATTGGCTGAGAGAATGGGGGATCATAGCACGATTGCGTTTGATTTGTTCGCAATGGTTTGTGATGATGCGGTAGTGAGGGGAGCTGAGCCGGTACTTATAGGATCTATTCTTGATGTTAATTCCTTGGGGAAGGATGGGGAGACATATATTGAACAGATTAAGCAATTGGCGAAGGGTTATATCGCTGCGGCGAAGGCTGCTAATGTGGCTATAGTAAATGGAGAAGTTGCGGAGCTGGGAACTCGAGTGGGGGGATTTGGTCCTTTTAATTATAATTGGGGAGCGGCAGTTGTTTGGTTTGCAGATAAGGACAAATTGTTTACAGGGAATGAGATAAAACCTGGAGATTCGATTGTTGCATTTCAAGAAAATGGTTTTAGGTCGAATGGGCTTTCTCTTGTAAGAAAAGTTTTTCAGGAATCTTATGGGGATGAGTGGCATAATAAGAAACTGGGTGAGAGTTTGATTGGGAGATTGGTTTTGACTCCTTCAAAAATATATTCTAAGGCTGTTATTGATGCTTATGGGGGTATTGGCGAGGGGATAAAAACAAGGATTCATGGAGTGGCTCATATTACTGGAGGGGGTATTCCTGGGAAACTTGGAAGAATTTTGAAGCCGAGTAACCTTGGGGCAGAGCTAGATAATTTATTTGAACCTTCGGAAATAATGCTGCACTGTCAAGAGCTTGGTAAGATTCGAGATGAGGAAGCGTACACTACTTGGAATATGGGGAATGGAATGTTGATAGTTACTCCGGAGCCAGAAAAAGTTATTCAGATTGCTCTTAAAAATGGAATAAATGCACGAATTGCTGGGAAGGTTACGGGGAATAAAGGGATTTTTATTACGAATAAAGGTAATGATAAAGCTCAGAAAATTTTATCTTTTGATTGAGTGTTGTTTTGATTTTTGGGGTTTAAGCTTAAGATTAAATTCTCCCGCCGGGATTTGCTGTCGCTTCAAAGAAGCTCGGCCGGAATCAAAGATTCCTAAGAAAAATCTAAGGATTTTCCTTAAACCCCAAGGGGTTCAAATGAATGCTCCCGCCGTCGACCATCCACTCTTGGCATCGTCAGGGGACAAATTTTTGTTTTGATTGATATTTATTTTATCGTTGCTGTTTGTAAGACTAGTAGACTTTTTAAGGATTGTCGAGGTTGAGTATATGAATTTTATTTATTTTAGATAGAATACTTTTCCGCAATTTGAAAGCGTTAGCCCATTTTGCATAGGCATTCCATCCCTGAAAAATTTCCATCATCTTCTCTTTGCTGACTAGCTTATCCCTATAAGTATCAATTTTCTTTAGCATACTTCAAAGGTTTCTTTTTCTCAAAAGTTTAAAGTGATAAAAGTTTCTAAACCCTACGAAATCGACGCCTTTTGATAAAGAAACTACTTTGGATTTCTGAGGATGAAGTTCTAAATTTAGTTTTTCTGCCAAAAAATTTTCAATCTCCTTTTTCCACTTATTAAGTTGCTCTCTATTTTGATGAAGAATCACAAAATCATCTACATAGCGAATATAATATTTAGCTTTTAATTGATATTTAACAAAATAATCCAACTCATTCAAATAAACATTAGCGAAAAATTGACTAGTTAAATTTCCTAAAGGCATCCCTTTGGTTTTTTCACCACCAGCGTTCTTTTTCAATATCTTTCTAATAAGCCCTACAACTTTCTTGTCTTTAATTTTATTTTTGATTATTTTGAGTAATATCTCATGGTCAACTTCCTGAAAATAATGTTTAACATCTGCTTTTAGGCAGAAAGCTCTGCTACTAAAATTCTTAGTTATCTTTCTTCTAAAAGTTTCAAATCTTTTAATTGAAAATAAATTGCCCTTTCCTTTTTGGTTAGCACAAGAATCATAGATAAATATCTTTTCAAAAATAGCTCCGATTATATTTATTATAGCATGATGAATCACTCTGTCCCTAAAATGTGACCTTGAAATCTTTCTAGTTTTTGGGTCTTTAAGAATAAAATTATCTAACGGTCTCGGAGAATAGGTAAAATTCATAAGTTCAAATTGGAGGTCAATTAAATTTTTATCCAAATCACTTTCAAATTCTTTAATATAAAGTTTCTTAGTTTTTCCTTTTCTTGCTTTTTGATATGCGGAGTATAGATTACCATAAGAGTAAATTTTCTGATAAAGTTTATTGTAAGTTTTCATAAGTATAACTAGCAAGGGTTTGGCCATTAGACCATCGTCATTGGAGTTCTGCAAGTTGTCATTATGGGAGTTGACGTTGCCGTTCCTGTTGAAATAAACCCTAGACAACAGAGTAGCTCTTTTTACCAATTGCCACCTTTGCTTCAATGTTCAATATTTTACTAATTGTCGCAAATGAATTTTACTGACCCTAAAGGTCTTAATAAAAGAGCGTGTGGCCTAGCCCATTCTTCAATGAAGGTGCTAGGAATCTTAGAAAATTAGAACCCTTTATAGGTTTTATTGTACTAGTTTAGCATCAATCTTATTTCTTAGTGTAGATAAATCAAACTGATATTTTTGATTAATAGCTTCAAATTCTAAATTTTCTGATGCGACGCCTTCGGCGTTAAAAACCACCACCCGACCACCGCCATCGGAGACCTGCAAGTTGCCATCACGGGAGCTGACGTAGCCGTTCCTGTCGAAATAAACCCTAGACAACCCTTTATCTTTAGTCCATAATGTTTTTGTTTTATTTCTAACCTGAATTTTATCTTTTCCGTAAGCAAATCTTAGGTCATTTACTGCAACGGTATTGTCTCCTATTTTAACCAAGATTCCATAAGGATTCGCTTTATTGTCATCTCTAGTTAATTCAAGACCTGAAAGAACTAAAGGGTTATCTGAAGAAAACTCTAATTCCCTTTCTCTTACCTGCTTGACTAAATTTTCCAAAATCGGAGTATTATTTTTCCACGAAGGAGTATCTGTTCTTAAAACTAATTCAGGAGTATCGGTATAAATTCCCTTAAAAAAAGAAGTGTCCGCATCATAAATTTTTCCAAGGTCAGCTAATCTTGCAACTCTTTGACCTTCAGGAAGATATGATTCTGCTTCAGTATTAAAGAAAAATTGTGAACCCGTTCCATTTTTAGTATCAATTCCATTCATTAATGTTTGATAAGCCTTAGAATCTTTGCCAAATTTTTCAGCCACACCTTTGGCTACTTCTTGATAGAGCTTACTATCTGCAATAGATGCTTCAAAACCTCGAATCACTTGAGATTCAACTTTTATGCTTTTTGTCATAATATATTGATAAAAAAACAGTTTATAAATCTTTCTATATTGTTACTACTGAGTAATTAATATAATTAGTTATCCTGCTGTGCGACTCATGAATAGAAATAAAGGTAACTTCACAACATCTACTAATTCAAAACCTCAACCTATCTTTCCTTAGAATGCCAATTAAAAGCCCGACAAAGCCCTTCAAATTGCCTTTGTGGGCATTTTGTAGCACTTCATAATATTTGAATCTCCTTTTCTTCGGAATATTTACCATAGGATATTTATTCTTGTGTAAGATAAAATTCATCAATAATCTCCCGACCCTTCCATTGCCATCAACAAAAGGATGTATCTTTTCAAATTCTGTATGAAAATGAGAAGCCAAAATTATTGGATGAAGTTTCTTTTTGTTGACCGAATACCATCTAAGCAAGGTCGCCATTTTATTCGGAACTTCATGGGGCTTTGGTGGAATATGTTGTCCAACAAAAACTTGAACAGTTCTATATTTTCCAGACTGGGAAGCCAACTCTTCTCTTAAGGTATTTGCAACAACTAAATGATGCAACCCCAAAATAAATTCTTTTGTTAAGTCTTTTTTGTAATTTAGAATATAGTCAAATGCCTTTTTGTGATTCAAAATTTCATGAACTTCCCTTAAGGATTTCGTGCTTGGAACAATTCCTTCAAACAACAAATGAGAAGTTTCTAAAAATGTTAATGTGTTTCCTTCAATACCTGTGGAGTCATGAGTGAATAATGAACAGAAAGCCTCATACCTATTTTCATAATTCTCCCTTGGCTCTTTCGAAAAATCTCTTTTAATTTGCTCTAGGAATTTTTCTTCATCTTTTGTCAAAACAATATCGAAAATGTTTAATTTTTTATCTGCAGCTTTTTCTTTTTTAATTAATTCTTCTTTGTTTAAATTGACTCCAAGATAGATTCGTTCCTTTGATACCCTGCCATTCAATTTAATGGACTTTACTCTGTAATAATATTTCCTCCCATTCTTTTCTTTTATTTCTGTGTAAGCCATGTTTTTTATACGTCTACCATATTTATAAATATTACTATTTGGTGGACGTACGAAACGTCCCAGTTAAGCCCCCACGTCCGTACTATCATATATACATATTATGCCGACTGACTCTTTGGCTTTTTCTAGCGATTCTAATCGACGATAAACCTTATTTGATACCCGAAAAACCAGAGTCCTATTTTTGGGCTTTTTTTGCCATTTTTATCAGTTTATCTAGCCTAGATTTTACATATCGTTTGTCAACAGCATCTCCATGTTTCTTATATTTTCTCACTTTATTTCTATCAGTCACAACAAAAAACCACTTATCATAATTTTCCAAAACTTTCAGCTTCTCTTTCATCCTACTAATTTTAGAAAAGATGGAACCCGTTTCAATTTCAATCGCAAATCTCTTTCCACGAATTTCAAAAACAATATCCGGTTTTTTAGTCACAAATAATTCCGTTTCAATCCCATTCTTTTCTAAGAACTCAGAAATATTCTTAGTTAGAAATAGGTGAGTAAAACTTTCATTATGTCTTGGGAGCAAAAGAAAGTCTTCCATTTTCCCATTCAAGAGATTTTTATATTTTTTAATTTGATAATCATCATTCAAGAGATATTTGGCTTCGTGTTTGGTTATATTTTTCTTATGAAAATATCTTTTATCTGAATCAACTTTTATATTCACACTTCTCCGATAAGTTCCAATAGGTTCTGGCTCAAATGAATCTTCCTCTTCAACATTATCCTCTTTAGTATTATCTTCAGAATTTAATTCATCATCTTTGTCCACCAGATTATTCGAATCAAATTTTTTAATCTTCTTCTTTGGCAATTTCATAATCCTTTCTCTTTCTTCAAGTTCCCATTTTTTATAATCTCTACGTGATTTGTAACGGAAAAATATTAAGATAATTATTCCAAGAAAAGTAATAGAAAAAATAGTAATAATAAAAATAGGGTTAACAAAAAAAGAGAATAACTTACTGGGAAATTCTTGGATATTTTTTTCAATTTTTTGAAGTGGTTCAGCAAGAATGACTGAAAGAGCGATTGTTAATAATATAAACGGGATTAGTGAATCATTAGTTTCCACAAGGTATTTGTTTTGCCTGACTGTGCAATTTATTTACATGAACATAAATCTCTGCCAATTGTTTTTTCATCACATCAACTTGAGCTTCCAACAATTCGCTTTTATACTCTGATTTTGTCAATCTTTTTTCTAACTCAGTTTTGGTCACATCAACTAACAAGTCCTCTTCAGAAATTGTATCTCTCATTCCTAACATCTCAGAATAATAATGTATCTTGTCCGACTTTTTCCAACCGAATCTAAATTTTAGTGCAGATTCAGATTTATATCTCGGAAGCCAATAACAGCAACTACAATGTCGAAAATCATACATCGTTAAATCGGAATACTTTTGACCTGCTAGACTTTTCTCGTTGCCGAATAACTTCTCTGCTAGTCGTTTTAGGTAGCGATTCACAACATAGGGACTAAATTTGAATAGGTAATCTTCTTGTCCTAATTTGTTCTCCTTGATGTATCTTTTGACTAACTCTGAACAAATCATTAATTTTATTCTTCTTCCAAAAGTTTTAGAGATTTCATCCCTAATGTTTAGCTCTTTGTAGTTTTGAGATAAGTCAGAAACTTTAATGTTCATTAATTCTGTTGGGGCTCGAATTCCTGTATCAAATAAAAACATAACAATTGTTTTATATTTGGGATTGCAGTTGTCTGAGAAGATTCTTACTTGATCTTCGTTGAGGTATACCCATTCGGGCTTTTCGCCTGACGAGTCTAAATAGATTGTAATATCTTCAACCTCTTCTCCCGCCTTTCTTGCGACTTTTTGATGCCAGTGCCAGAATGCCTTAAAGATTTTGACAAAGTCTCGTGTTGCCCGATATCTGTGCCCGTCCTGCCGTTTTATGACGCCCTTTCGCATATCCACAAAGAATGAACAGACTTGTTGCTCAGTTAATTTTTTAATATCGTCAACATCTAAAATTTTTTTGAATTTTTTAGCTAGAAATGTGAGTCGGAGCCGAATTGTGTTTAATCTAGTAAAACTCCTAGCGCCTTTTTTAGAAGATAGGGATGTATTCAATCCTAGCTCCATATCTTTCAAATAGTTTAAAATTATCTCCGAGTTTTCTCTGGAGAGGTCCGAGATACCACCCAAATCCCGCACCTTATTTTTCCAACGGGTCAGCGACCCTTCGTGGTTATAAGGATCAATCTTCATGGCCTCAGTGTCCAGTAAAACATGTTATTTAATAATTGTCCCAGAAATTTGTCACAAGTTAGTGACTGGATATTTTCTTGCTTTTTTTGTCTTTTCATTTAATTATTTTAAACAAAAAGTTGTCCCCTTGATTGGTCAAAAAGGTATCATGCTCCCGCCGGGATTTGAACCCGGGTCACCGCCGTTCTCCAAGAAGTCTCTAAGAGACTAATGGTCGCCCAAGAGGACGTGGATTTGACATCTCATCGACTAAAATCCCCATTTTGAGAGGGCGGCATCCTTGGCCACTAGACTACGAGAGCATATTATGTAGTAAGTTGGTTGGTTTAAAAGTTTAACTAAATTTTCCACTTGCCGTTTTGTTGGACGACTTTGCCGTCGAGAATTATCTTTGCTTTTGACATATCTTTGACGATGTCCCAGTGGATTGCCGAGTCGTTTCCGCCGCCGTTGTCTTCGTAAGCTGTGCCGAGAGCTAGGTGGATTGTTCCGCCCATTTTTTCGTCGAATAAAAGGTTTTTTGTGAATTTGATTACTTTTGGATTCATTCCTATTCCGAATTCTCCGACGTAAGATGAGTTTTCGTCTGTTGCTAACATTTCGTGTAAGAATTTTTCGTTTTTTGATGCGGTTGCCTCAATTACTTTTCCGTCTTGGAATTTTAGATAGATGTCTGTTACTTCTTTGCTGGCTTCGATTGCAGGATAGTCGAATTTTATCCATCCGTTTAGAGATTCTCTGACTGGTGCCATGAAGACTTCGCCCATTGGTATATTGTCGCCGTCTAAATCTGTTTTTGCTAATTTGCCGTGGATGTCAAATTTTAAATCGACTCTTTTGCCGATTAAGTGAACTGATTTTCCTTGCTTGAATTTGGCTAGAATTTGATTCATTCGTTTTCCGATTCTTTTCCAATCTTGTAGGCATGCGCCGTATACGAAATTTTCGTATTCTGTGATGTCCATTTCTGCTTCTTGGGCTAGAGCCACACAAGGGAATGCAACTGTGCTTCTTTGCATATCTGGTCTACCGTTGCAAATGTATTTTGAAATTGGTTTTATGACTTTTTGTCTTGCGGAGATTTTTTTAGGGTCGCAGTTTGCTAATTGCCTGGAATTTGATGTCGTGTTGATTCCTATGTATTTTTGAGAATTGTTTACTAGGTGGTTGAAGTTTTCTGGGAATTTTTCTATTTGGTGTTTTTTTGCGTTTTTGTAAAAGAATGCTGCTGTTCCTGGAAGTCCGACTCTTGTTGCTGGGTGGGCTCCTCTTAGAATTACTTGCTTATAGAGTTCTATTATGAAATCTTGAGCTTCGACTCCACCTGAGATAATTACATTTTGTTTTGGTTTAACTTTTAGGGCGTAATCTACTGCTAATTTTGCTAATTTTCTTGTTCTTGGGTCCATCTTGTTTTGCCAGAAATAGTCTGGTGACTAATCACCTGTTATTTTAGGGGCTTGTGGGTTTAAAAGCTTAACTGGAAACAGTGTTATCGGAAGAAATTTAAACCCCTGTTTGTATTATTTGTTATAGATTACTTTTTCTAGACTATGAAAGACATACGAATTAAGGGCGCGAGAGAGCATAACCTCAAGAACATTAGCATTGATTTGCCGAGGGAGAAATTTGTAGTTGTGACTGGGTTGTCTGGGTCGGGGAAATCGACCTTGGCTTTTGATACGCTTTATGCTGAGGGGCAGCGACGTTATGTTGAATCTTTGTCTTCTTATGCGCGGCAGTTTTTGGGGTTGATGAATAAGCCTGATGTTGATACAATTGAGGGACTGAGTCCTGCGATTTCTATTGAGCAAAAGACTACGAGCAAGAATCCGCGAAGCACTGTTGGGACTGTTACTGAGATTTATGATTATTTAAGATTGCTTTTTGCGAGGGTTGGTATACCTCATTGTCCTGAGCATGGGACAACGATTGAGGCGCAGACTCCTGAGAAAGTTGCGGATAAAATTGCTTCTGATGTGAGTGGAACCATTACTGTGCTTGCTCCAATTGTCAGGCATAAGAAAGGGACTTATGAGCAGTTGCTTTATGATTTGAATAAGGATGGATTTGCTCGGGTTCGAGTTGATGGTGAGATTTATCGGACTGATGAGAAGGTTAAGTTGGCTCGATATAAGAAGCATGATATTGAAATTGTGATTGATAGGGTTTCTGTTGATGATGTTTCGAGGTTGAGGGAGTCGGTTGAGAATGCGACGAAGAAATCTGAGGATGGGTTGATTGAGATTTTGGATTCTAAGAATAAGAAATATGTTTACTCTACGCTGATGTCTTGTCCGAAATGTGGGATTGGTTTTGAGGAGTTGCAGCCTAGGATGTTTTCTTTTAATAGTCCTTTTGGGGCTTGTGAGGAATGTCATGGACTTGGGGTTAAGACTGAGTTTGATCCTGATTTGATTATTCCTGATAGGTCTGTGCCCATAGTGGACGGGGCGATTAGGCTTTATGGGAAGATGGATAGCTCTTGGAGGATTCAGCAGATGGCGGCCGTTGGGAAGAAATTTGGATTTGATGTTCTTAGTCCTGTTGATGGTTTTTCTACTGAGCAATTGACGATTTTGTTTTATGGTTCGGAGGAGCCGATTTATGGGAAGTGGTCTAACGGTGCGCAGATGAGAATGGAAAATGGATGGGAGGGTTTGATTCCGCAAAGTGAGAGGCTGTATAAGAAGACGGATAGTGATTATCGTCGACGGATGTTGGAGAAATTTCAGAGAAGTAAGATTTGTCCTGTTTGTAAGGGCAAACGACTGAAGAGTAAGATGTTGGCAGTTACCGTTGGTGGGGCTTCGATTGCTGAAGTTACTGAGATGTCTATTGAAAAGTGTGTTGATTTTTTTAAGAATTTAAAGCTGGATGATAAGCGACTTGAGATTGCGAAGTTGATATTGAAGGAAATTGGGGACCGGCTTGGGTTTTTGCAAAATGTCGGGCTTGGTTATTTGAATTTGTCGAGGAAGGCTGGAACTTTGTCTGGTGGGGAGGCTCAGAGAATTCGTTTAGCGACGCAGATTGGGGCCAATTTAATGGGGGTTATGTATATTTTAGATGAACCTTCTATAGGACTACATCAGCGAGATAATAAAAAGTTGATTGATACTTTGCATAAGCTCCGGGATTTGGGAAATAGTTTAATTGTTGTTGAGCATGACGAGGATACGATTCGGGCTGCTGATTATGTTGTTGATATGGGGCCTGGTGCTGGGATTCATGGTGGGGAAATTGTAGCGAAAGGTATACCTGCGGAAATTGAGAAAAATAAGAATTCTTTGACGGGGCAGTATCTTTCTGGTGAGATGAAAATTGAGACGCCTAATCGTCGACGGCAAAGTAATAAGTATATTCAAATGAGTGGGTGTGGTGAAAATAATTTGAAGGACATTGATGTTGATATTCCGATTGGTATACTGAATTGTATTACTGGAGTTTCGGGGTCTGGGAAGTCGACTTTGATGAATGAGATTTTGTATAAGGGGATGGAGAAGAAATTAAATAAGGATTCGAAGATTCGTCCTGGGAAACATAAGAGTATAAAGTTAGATGAGAAGATTGACAAGGTTATTGTTATTGATCAGTCGCCGATTGGGAAAACGCCGCGAAGTAATCCTGCGACATACATTAAAGTTTTTGATGAGATTAGGAGTTTTTTTGCGAGCACGAGGGAGTCTAAGATTCGAGGGTATGGGCCTGGAAGATTTTCGTTTAATGTTTTTGGGGGACGATGTGAGAAGTGTCAGGGCGATGGGACGATTAAGATTGAGATGAATTTTTTGCCAGATGTGCATGTTGAATGTGAGGACTGCAAGGGGAAGCGGTACAATAAGGAAACGTTGCAGATTTTGTATAAGGGAAAGAGTATTGCTGATATTCTTGACATGAGCGTTGAGGAGTCTTTGGTTTTGTTTGAGAATGTGCCGTCGGTGAGGAGGAAGTTGGATACGTTGAATAAGGTTGGGCTTGGTTATATTAAGTTGGGACAGAGTTCGACTACTTTGTCTGGAGGAGAGTCGCAGAGGATTAAGTTGACTCGTGAGTTGGCTAAGAAGGGAACGGGGAAGACGCTTTATATTTTGGATGAACCGACGACGGGATTGCATTTTCACGATGTTAGAAAATTGTTGAAGGTTATTGATGGGCTTGTTGCTAAGGGGAATACGGTGGTTATTATTGAGCATAATTTGGATGTGATTAAGAGCGCTGATTATATTATTGATCTTGGACCTGAGGGTGGGGAAGGTGGTGGGGAAGTTATTGCGACTGGATCTCCTGAAGAAATTATTAAGAATGATAAGAGTTGGACTGGGAAATATTTGAAGGAAATTTTGGAAAGGGGATGATTTTGATTTAATATTGTGAGTTTCAGTTTATTTCTTTTATTATCTAATTGATTTCATTATGAAATTAAGAATTTTGTTTTTGTTTTTAATATGAGTCAGAATTCCTAATTAAATTTCAAAAATCATTAATTTGTCGACGGTAAAATTAGAGAAAAGCATATAAAGAAATAATGCGTGTTGTTTTTGAGGTTGATGAATGAGTAAATTTTTGCTTTATCTTTTTGTTGGGATTTCTATAGTTATAGCTGCGTTAATTGTTGTTGTTGGGTTAGGGGGAGTTGAAGATTCTGAAGAAATTGTTTCTGCCACAATTCCTTATAGTGGATATAAGGTTTTGTATATTGATTCTTATCATGAAGGTTATGAGTGGAGCGATAGCATAACTAAAGGGGTTAGGGATGTCTTTGAAGGTACTGGGGTTGAGCTTAAAATTTACAGAATGGATACGAAAAGGAATGGGGATGAAGAATTTAAAGTTCAGGCAGGATTGGATGTCAAAAAAATAATTGAAGAATTTAATCCTGATGTTCTTCTTGTTTCAGATGACAATGCATTTAAATATTTGGTGATGCCCTATTACAAGGATGTTGAATTACCCGTAGTTTTTTGTGGACTGAATTGGGATGCATCACTCTATGGGGCTCCGTATAGTAATACCGCGGGCATGGTTGAAGTTGCGTTGATTCCTCAACTTTTGGGACACTTGACTCCATATGTTAAGGGAGATAAAATAGGTTATTTTTCTGCGGATACTTTGACTTCTAGAAAAGAGGGTGAATATTATAAGAAATTTTTTAATTTGGATCTTACCGAGGTGTATGTTAAAACTCTTGATGAATGGAAAACAGAGTTTGTTAATATTCAAGAAGATGTAGATATATTGATTATTGGAAATAATGCTGGAATTGATGAATGGGATGATGATGAAATGAAATCCTTTAGTGAAGAAAATGTAGCGGTTCCTGTGGGTGCCATTGATTATTGGATGACATTTTATTCTTTGATTGGATTTGTTAAGGTTCCAGAAGAGCAGGGTGAATGGTCTGCAAAAGCTGCTTTGAGAATCTTAGATGGGGAAAGTCCTTCTGATGTAGGTGTTGTCGAAAACAAGAAGGGTAATATTATTTTGAATATTAAACATGCAGATAAGTTGGGAATTGAATTTGATTCTTCACTTCTCAAGGTAGCAGAAACTGTTTATTCTTAAAATGGATCAAATTGAGAGTAATATTAAACCTGATAAGGGGAGAAGATTTACAATTTTTAGTAAAATTCTTTTTGGTTTTGGAGCTATTTTCTTAATTACGCTTATACTCGTTTTTGCAAATTTTTTCTTTGTTTTGAAATTGGAAAGTTTGTCTGGGATGCTTCCATCGAGAACCGATCAGTCTGAAATTACTTCTGAATTAATACGTATGATTGATGATATTGAGTTTAATCTTGATAAATACTTGATATCTGGGTCTAATAATAATATAGAAAATATTAGACTATATCTTGATGAATTTGAGATAGATATGCGTGAGTTAGCTAATATTGAGGATGATGAATTTGATGATGAATCAAAAAAGGATGATGAATTTGAGAATAGTGATATCGAAGAAAAGGATGATATAATAATTGATAATATAAATTTAGAAATTGCTTCTCTTAAGGAAACTCTTTTATTGCTGAGTTTGGATAGTGGGAATACTGTAACTTATAATCTTTATAGTTCTATTAACTCATTGAGTGGGGATTTGGCTGAATTTCAAAATAATATAAATGATGAGTTGTTATATATCTCAGATAGACAGAAAAAATTGATTGAAACTATAAAAACTTTGAATTTGCTTTTTTCCTTACTGATGTTGTCTTTAGGGTTTATTCTGGCTTATTTGATTGCCAAATCTATTTCTCAACCTATTATTAATTTGAGGGATGTGGCAGAGATTATCTCTAGTGGTAAAATTGATACCTCTGTAAAGATCGACTCTAATGATGAAGTTGGGGATCTTGCAACATCGTTTGAGAGAATGAGAAGGGTTATTCGTGGGAATGAAATTAATTTGCAGAAGCTTGTTGAAAAAAGGACTGAGGAGCTTGAATCTTCCAAGAAAGACCTTGTTAAAAAGAATGGAGAACTTGAGACTTTTAATAAGATGGCAATTGGAAGGGAGATGAAAATGGTTGAGTTGAAGAAGGAGATTGAGCAGCTTAAGGGAAAGGCTGGAATTAAGGAAAAGAAAGATATTGTCTCTACAAAAGAGAAAAAAGTTGATGATAATGTTTCTCAATAGATTTTATATTTTGTAATCTAATATCCGCCTCTTGGTGATGATTCGTATACTGGCCCTGTTACGCAAGCTCCGCCTCGACATTCTAAATCATCGTCACATCCTGAGCCTGCTGCTTCAATTCCGCCCCACATGGATGTTTGTATTCCTACCTCGCAGCAGTCTTCGTTTAATCCTCCGCAGGAAGGGTCTGTATTTGTGTTTGAACCTGAATCGTAATCATAATCCTCATCATCGTATCCTGGGTCGTAATCTGGCTCATAGGGGTCTGGGTAATTTGTGTTTGTGTTTGCTGTGTTAGTATTTGTGTTTTGAGTTGTTGTTGTTTTGCATATTCCGTTTGTGCATGTTCCGTAGTCGCATTCGTAGTCGGTGTTTGGGCAGCATGGTTGTTCTAGAAATCCGCAGTGTTCGCATACTCCTGCTTGGTAGTTTAATACTCCGTAAGAGCAATAGTATCCGTAGTCGTCTTGGCATGGTGGGAATCCGATGTGACCGCATTCATTGTAGACGTTGTAATCGTCAGTTACTTGGCATCTTCCGGATGTGCAGACCGAGCCAGAGTCGCATTGTTTTCCGTCGACTGAATTGTAGCAACATGTTTCGCCGAAGTAACCGCAGTGGATGCACATTCCGCCTTGGCATTCTCCTTGGTCGCATATTCCATTGCAGCATTGTTGCCCGTAGTCGCCGCATGATGGGTCTTCGTTGTTAGTGTAATACATCGGGTCTGAGTTGTAGCCTGAGCCAGAGATTGCGCTTCCTGTTATTGAAGGACTTGAATTTCCTGAGCTGTAGAGGACTACTCCTGTGGCAACTGCGGCTAAGATTACGAAAGAGATAAGGAAAAATGCGCCTTTTTTGTTTCTCATATTTTTTTCGAGTTAAGAATATATTTAAATATATTGGTGATTTAGTTGTTGAATAGTTTTATGGTAAGCTTGGAAAATGTTCCGAAGAATCCTGGCTGTTATTTGTTTAAGGACTCTGAGGGTAAGATTATTTATGTCGGGAAGGCAAAAAACTTAGCGAAGCGGGTGAAGAGTTATTTTAATCGTGAGCATGAGGAAGTGAAGACTAATGTTTTGGTTTCGAAGATTAAAGATGTTGAATTTTTTGTGACTGATAGTGAGGTTGAGGCTTTGATTTTGGAGAATAATTTGATTAAGAGATATAAGCCGAAGTATAATATTGATTTGAAGGATTCGAAGAGGTATGCGTTTATCGAAGTGACTGGCGAGAAGTTTCCTCGGTTATTGATTGCTAGGAAGAGGGGTGGGAATGGAAAATATTTTGGGCCGTTTGTTTCGGGACTTAGTCGTGATTATGTTTTGAGAGTGTTGAGGAAAATTTTTAAGATTAGGACTTGCAATAAGTTGCCGAAGAGAAAATGTATGAGGTATGATATTGGACTTTGTTCGGGGCCTTGTATTGGGAAAATTAGCGAGAAGGATTATTTGGAGAATGTGAAGGCGGCTGAACTTGTTTTGAAAGGGAAGACTGGGAGTCTTGTTAAGACTTTGGATTTTAAGATGAAGGATTTTTCTAGGAATCTTGATTTTGAGAGGGCTCTTGAAATTAGGAATCAGATTAGGGCGGTTAAGGAATTGAGAGAGAGGCAGAAGATGGAGAGGAATAAGAGTTATGATGAGGATATAATTAATTGGATTATTCACGAGGGTAAGGTATACCTGATTTTGTTTAATTCTAAGAAAGGGATTATGGAGAATAAGCAGGATTTTGAGTTTGATTTTAGAGATAATTTTTTGGAGGAATTTTTGATTCAGTATTATAGTGATTATCCTGTTCCGGGGGAGATTATTTTTCCGGAGAAAATTGATTCGACTTTGGAGGAATTTTTGAATAGGTTGGGCAAGACTCGGATTGTTGTTCCGAAGATGGGAGAGAAGAAAGAATTGTTGGATTTGGCTCGGAAAAATATTGAGATTAAGTTGTTTGGTGACTCTGAGAAGGTTGTCCAGTTAAAGAATAAATTGAATTTGAATGAAAGTCCGTCGGTGATTGAGTGCTTTGATATTTCGCATTTGTCTGGGACTAGTACTGTTGGGTCGATGGTTCAGTTTAGGGATGGGAAGGCGGATAAAAATAATTATCGGCGGTTTAAGATTCGGAGCGTTGAGGGGAATGATGATTTTGCTTGTATGCAGGAGGTTGTTAGGCGGCGGTATACCAAGTTGAAGAGAGATAATCTTGAGATGCCTGATTTGATTTTGATTGATGGAGGAAAGGGGCAGCTTTCTTGTGTTATGGAAGTTTTGAGTGAGCTTGAGCTGAAAATTCCTGTGATTTCGATTGCTAAGAGAGATGAGGAAGTTTTTATTCCTGGGCGAGCTTTGAGTATTAGACTTGATAAGAAAGGTGTTGCTTTGAAATATTTGCAGGAGATTCGGGATGAGGCGCATCGGTTTGCGATAAATTATAATAGGCTGTTGAGGCGGAAGAAGGTTTTGGGGTAGCGTTATAGTCGGTCTGGGAAATTTGAGAAAATGCCGTCGACGCCGAGTTTTTTCATTCTTTCAATATCTTTGGGATTGTTGACTGTCCAAACGTATACCTTTAGTCCGATATTGTGGGCATCTTTTATGAGTTCTTTGTTTACGAATTTCATCGACACATTCATGGAGCTTGCGCCTGCTTTTTTTATTAGTTTCATATAGAGATTGGGCTTTCTTTGTATTAAAAACCCGGCTTTGATTTTGGGATTAAGTTTATGGAATTTTATTAGCTCTTTTGGATAGAAAGATGATACGATAAAATCGCTATTATTCCATCCTTTATTTTTTGTAAAATTTTTGATTAATTCGTGTACGGGCTTTGCGGTTTTTGGGCCTTTGAGTTCGATGTTGATTTTGGCTTTTCTGTCGATGATATCTAGAACTTCTGATAATGTTGGGATTTTTTCGCCTTTGCCTGCGTCTAGTTTTTTTAGCTCTGATAATGTTTTTTCTGAGACGAGGCCTTTCCTGTTTGTTGTTCTATTTACTTTTTCGTCGTGTATAACTATTAATTCCCCTGATTTGCAGACGTGGACATCTAGTTCGATAATGTCGACGTTTAGTTTGAGGGCTTTTTTGAATGACTTGATTGTATTTTCGGGTTCGTAGCCCATGGCGCCCCTGTGTCCTATTCTCATCACCATGGATTTTTATCGTTGTTGAATTATATAAGTATTTGGGGAAACAAAAATCTTATAACCTCGTTTATTGTCGGTGTTTTATGGAAATTGAAAATAAGAAATTTAAGTTAGCTAGCAAGTTTAAGCCTAAGGGGGATCAGCCTGAGGCTATTGATAAACTGGTTGCTGGGATTAAGGAGGGGAAAAGTATGCAGACGCTTCTTGGGGTTACTGGTTCTGGGAAGACTTTTACGATGGCGAATGTGATTGCGAAGACGAATAAGGCGACTTTGATTATTGCGCATAATAAGACTTTGGCGGCGCAGCTTTATGAGGAGATGAGGGAGTTTTTTCCTGAGAATCGGGTTGAGTATTTTATTTCGTATTATGACTATTATCAGCCTGAGAGTTATTTGCCGGCGAGGGATCAGTATATTGAGAAGGACTCGGCGATTAATCCTAGGATTGAACAGATGAGGCATGCGACGACTGCTGCGCTTTTGTCTAGGAGTGATGTGATTGTTGTTGCTTCTGTTTCTTGTATTTATGGTTTGTCGGACCCTAAGATGTATAAGATGATGGGATGTGATTTGGAGGTTGGAATGAAGATTGGTCGTCGGGGATTTATTGAGAAACTTGTTGGGATGACTTTTGAGCGGAATGATATGGATTTGACTAGTGGGCGTTTCCGAGTTAAGGGGGACGTTGTTGATTTTGTTCCGGGTTATGGGAATAATATTATTCGGGTTGAATTTTTTGGGGATGAGATTGAGCGAATTGTTGAAGTTGATAAGAATACGGGGGAGGTGATTGATAGGATGGAATATTTTTATGTTTGGCCGGCGCGGAATTATGTTGTGCCCGAGGCTGTTTTTGATCGAGCGACTGGGGAGATTCGGGATCAGTTGAAGGTTGATTTGAAGGATATTAGTGATCCGTTGATTAAGCATCGGTTGAATCAGAGGACGAATTATGATTTGGAGATGCTTAAAGAGACTGGGACTTGTAAGGGAATTGAGAATTATTCGCGGCATTTTGATGGTCGGGCCGAGGGGGAGAGGGCGTTTTGTTTGCTTGATTATTTTCCTGAGGATTTTTTGATGATTATTGATGAGTCGCATAGAACGATTCCGCAGATTGGGGGGATGCATAATGGGGACAGGGCTCGGAAGAAAAGTTTGATTGATTATGGATTTAGGTTGACTTCTGCTTATGATAATCGGCCGCTTAATTTTGGTGAGTTTGAGGATGTTATGAAAAAGAATAAGGTTGTTTTTGTTTCGGCGACGCCGGGGAATTATGAGGGTCTGAATAGCTTGGGGGTGGTTGAGCAGATTATTCGGCCGACTGGGCTTATTGATCCTGAGGTTGAGATTCGGGGGATTTCGTCTTCTAGTGAGACAGAGGAAGTTAGCAATGTGATTCTTCTTCATGGCAAGAATGCTCTCCCGAATGACAAGTGGTATCCTTGGCTGAGAAAAGAAATTGAGAATAAAGGAATTGACTTTTTTGCTCCGACTTTACCCGAAGGGAGCGAGCCTGTTTTGAAAGAATGGTTCAATGAGCTTGATAAGATGAAGGTTGATAAAAACAGTATTTTGGTTGGTCATTCTAGAGGAGGTGTCACACTTTTGAGGTGGTTGGAAAAACTTCCTAAGGGGGAAAAGGTTAAGCGGGTTATTTTGGTGAGTACGAATTCTGGAAATCCTGATAGGGAGGGGAGAACTGGAAGTGGTGACGGATTTTACACAGAAGATGGTTATGATTTTGAAAAAATAAAATCTCATTGTAAAGATTTTGTAGTTATTCATTCGAGAGATGATTCTATTGTACCTTTTTTTAGAGGGGAGGAAAATGCTGAGAAATTGGGGGCTAAGTTTAAGGTTTATGAAAATAAAAAACATTTTGGGAGTAATGTTGCTTCGGGTGTTCCTGAGGTTTTGGAAGAAATTATTGATAGTAAAAATTATCCAGGACAGATTAAGGATGTTTTGGGAGAGATTCGGAGGACTGTTAAGGATGGGAATCGGATTTTGCTTACTACGCTTACTAAGAGGATGGCTGAGGAGTTGACTGATTTTCTTGGTGAGAATGGGATTAAGTGTCGGTATTTGCATTCGGAGATTGATACGTTTGAGAGGACTGAGATTATTCGGGAGTTGAGGTTGGGGAAGTTTGATTGTTTGGTTGGGATTAATTTGCTTAGGGAGGGGATTGATATTCCGGAGGTTGGGTTTGTTGGGGTTCTTGACGCTGATAAGGAGGGTTTCCTTAGGGATGAGAGGAGTTTGATTCAGATTATTGGAAGGGCGGCTAGGAATAGGGACGCTCGGGTTGTTCTTTATGCTGATAATATTACGGGGTCGATTCGGGGGGCAATAGGTGAGACTGAGAGGCGGCGGAAAATTCAGGAGAAGTATAATGAGAAGAATGGGATTGTGCCGCAGACGATTGTTAAGCCGATTAAGGAGAAGGTTGTGGAGATTAAGGACATAAAGAGTATACCTAGGGCTGAGGTTGCGAATGTGATTATTGAGTTGGAGGCTGATATGAAAGAGGCGGCTGAGTGCCTTGAGTTTGAGAGGGCGATTGCGATTCGTGAGAGGGTTGGGAAGCTTAGGAAGAGGTTAGAGGAATAGATAAACACTCCAATCGCTAGGTCTATTAATGGTTTGATGCCCTAAATAATTATTCTATAATATAATAATGTCCATCCTCTTTTTTGTACGCTATTTCTGCATGGAATGATTCTTCTCTTGGGAATTGTGGTGAATTATAAACCTTATTATCAAAGTCGACTTTTAATTCTTCAACTGTTTCGGGATTTGTATGATCCGGGTATGATGCGTGAATCATATAGTTTCTTCCCTTTTCTTTAGCCTCTTGGGCTAAATCGGTTAATTGAGTATCTCCATTAAACTCCTGATTTTCATCCATTAGGGATAATTCTAAGTCGGAATTTGCATTTGCACATCTAGTTATATCTTCAACTACATCTCTAGGAGCACTACAACTAAAGACTACGTATGCTTCACCTGCTTTATTTGCCATACTATATTAAAGATTAATTACTATTTAAACCTTATCTTTTGTTACTACTTGAAAGAGGTACATGTTTCAACTGGGGGTTGGGGTTGGGTCTCGGTCGCATTTTGGGGGGATTTTGATTTTGTGGATATTAAGATTGAGTATAAGAATAAATTTATCCGGGTTATTTGTCAATCCGAAAGGACTCCTAATCCGATACGATAATTGAAGTCTTTCAAAACATATTAAGATATTAATTTGGAAATGATATTGAGTTGTTTATTCCACGGAATAAAATAAAGTTAGAGACTGTGGGTTTGTGTTGGGGGTGGTTGGAGTGAGCTAATATTTGAATCTTCTTTCATATTCTTTATGATCCATCCAATCTAGAATTATCGTTATAACTACTGCTTCTCCACCCTCAATTGAGTAAATAAGTCGCCATGCTCCTGGGAGATTGTATTTCCATATATTTTTAACATCATACTTCTGAATGTATTCTTTTGGAATTAATTTTTTTGGAATTTGAATTCCGCAGAATGGGTCTTCTTCTATATCATATAGTGCTCTTTCTAGTTGTTTTTTCAATGGGTCGTCTGTATTTTTATATGTTTCCTTTATTTTTTCATCTACGAATTGGACTTCACAAGGCTTGTTCATTTTCTTCCTTGCCCTCTCCATGTTAGATGTGCTTTTTCGAGTCTTTTTCTTGCTTGTTCTGGATAGAATATCCAACCAATTTTTCCTTGGCTATCTACAGAAATCTTCCCTGAAATTAACAAATAGTCAATTATTGTACTATATGTTTGATACATCATTTTCTTGGGTAATTCTCCCCATAGTTGTTTTTTTTTGTATTCTCCATCGTTTTCTTTTATGAACCCTTCTACCATTAGGACAGTGTCCAGTCGAGGAGACCTTACAATAGTTTTATTTCCCATTATTTCAATTCTCCTCTTTATCCCGCTTGCTCCCCTAGGACACCCTTTTTTTTCATGGGTATATCAGTTGATATACCTATATAAATCTTACTATTATTTAATTTGACTTTGTAAGGATTTGAAAAAAAGCGTTAGGATAGGAGAACTGAAGGTGCACCTAGAGTAATCTTATAAAGATTGTATCCCATTTTTGTTTATGTTCAAGAAGAAGAAGGTGGGGTTGGTTCTTGGTAGTGGTGGAGCGCGGGGACTTGCGCACATCGGGGTTTTGAAGGTTTTTGAGGAGAATGGGATTGAGATTGATATGATTTCTGGGGCGAGTATTGGGGCGTTGATTGGGGCACTTTATTCTGCTGAGATGAATAGTAAGAAGTTGAAGAAGGATGCGTTGAGTATGAATTTGAATAAGCTTTTTGATTATACGATTTCGCGGTCTGGCTTTATTAAGGGGAAGAGGATTGAGAATTTTTTGGATGAGCGGCTTGGGAATTTGAAGTTTAAGGATTTAAAGATTCCGCTTTATGTGACTGCGTTTGATATTGATAATAATCAGGAAATTGTTTTTAATCGAGGAAATGTTGCTAAGGCTGTTCGATCTAGTATTTCTATTCCTGGGGTGTTTTTTCCTACGAGAAATGGCGGGAAGAATTTGGTTGATGGGGGAGTGGTTGATCCTTTGCCTATTGAGATTTTGAAGAAGAAGGGGGCTGATATTATTATTGTTGTTAATGTTGAAGAGTTTGAAGGTAAACCTCCGATTGAGGCGACTGCTAGGCGAAGTGATAAGAAACATGCTTTTCCTAATATTTTGAAAGTGCTTCAAAGTGCTTCTAATATGATGACTCATGAGAATTGTGAGTTTGAGCTGTTGAAGAATAAGGCTGATGTTGTTATTTGTCCGAGGGTTTCTAAAATTAATATGATGGATTTTCATAAGGCTAAGAAGGCGATTCGTCGAGGGGAGAGGGCTGCTAAGAAGTCTTTGAGGCAAATTAAGAGGTTAACTAGCCCTAATCTTGTTAAAGAACTTATTGAAGAGGTTGGGGAAGAGATTGCTAAGGAAGGGAAGAAGTTTGGGAAGAAGTAAACATCTATAAACTTTAATTTCCTTAATTTTTCATGAAAGGATTAACACAGATTTCTGCTTTGGCATTAATGTTAGTCTTGACTGTCGTGCTCTTGTAAGTGCGGCTGATTTTGTCAACTACCCCGGACTAAAGTCCGGAGCGTGACCAGCTAATTTCCAAACCTAATCCCAATGCTTCCCTTGCGAATCTTCGATATAATACCGAACTCGCTCCGTCGTGACACATCCAATACTCCTAGCAAAATAACCTTCGCTCCAAAACTTTTTGCCCCAAAGAAAATTCCTGAAGAGTTCCAAGTGATTCTTTCACATCATTCTCGACGAGAAACCTTTCAAAAATTGCACAATCTGACAAGGCGCATAATTTTTACAGTTCGTCACAAAAAGGTGAACATGCTCTGGACCAAATTCTAAGCAAACGAGTTCGACATTAATTTCTTTCAATTTCTCGACGAGATAAGCTCTTGTCAATCTCAAAACTTTCTCGTTTGAGAAAATCTCTCGTCGGTAAGCAACTGTCAATTGGATGTGGTAGTTGAATTCCCCGACGGCATGTGCGTAGCTACGTGTTTCAAATTTCATTTTAATCTCCGATAAGTTTATTTAGTTTCAGAAAGTTACAACTACGTTTACATTCGAGAAAGTAGGATTAACTTCCTATTTTCTTTAATACTTTCTAGAATAAATAATTTTCCAAGACAAAAGTTTGCCAACTAGAAGCACAATTCATCTCCCCACTAAACTAGGGAGATTTCTTGATGCGGCAAACTTTTAAAATGGTTGTACAATATTTATCCTGTGAGACTTATGTCTATGAAAGAAGATTTGCGTTACCTAGGGAAAGCCGAGACGGTTTAATTAGGGGATATAAAATTCTTCGGGACGAGGGTTTGGTTGGATGTTTTTTTTGTGATAAAAAAGATATTCGGGGGTCTGATTTGAATAGGTGGGCAATTCCTAAGGGAGCGCGGAAGATGGAATTTTTGAAAAAGAATTTTCATGGAGAATTTTTTGTTGGGGCTCCGGTTTTTTATGATATAGAAGGAAATCTTTTAAAGATTGGAAATAGGTAATTGATATGGTAGAAATTGACTTTGCGGGACTAGAGAAGAAGTGGCAGGATAGATGGGAAGCCGAGAAGGTTTTTGGGGTTTCTGAGAAGGGCAAGAATCCTTATTATGTTTTAGAGATGTTTCCGTATCCGTCGGGTTCGGGGCTTCATATGGGGCATGCTTGGAATTATACGATTGGGGATATTATGGCGCGGTTTAAACGGATGAGTGGCATGAATGTTTTATACCCGATGGGGTATGATTCTTTTGGGTTGCCGGCGGAGAATGCGGCTACCCTTGCTGGGGAACATCCGGATGATTATACAAATAAGACAATTCCTAATTTTATGAGGCAGATGAAGGAGATTGGGCTTTCTTATGATTGGTCTAGGACTTTTTCGACGCATGAGCCTAGTTATTATAAGTGGGATCAGTGGATTTTTTTGAAGATGTTGGAGAAGGGGCTTGCTTATCAAAAGACGTCGGCGGTTAATTGGTGTAGTAAGTGTAATACTGTTTTGGCGAATGAGCAGGTACATGAGGGGAAGTGTTGGAGGCATGATGATTGTGAAGTTGAGGTTAGGCATTTGAAACAGTGGTTTTTGAAGACGACGGAGTATGCTGATGAATTGTATGAGAATTTAGACAAGATGGATTGGCCGGATAAGACTAAGGCGATGCAGAGGAATTGGATTGGGAAGTCGCATGGGACTGAGATTGATTTTGAGATATCAAAGGGTGGGGGTAAAATTAGTAATGTTGTGATTGTGCATGGGTGTCCAGATAGTAATGAGCCAAGAGACCCCGAGAAAAGGTCTTATGAAAAACATTGGAGATTGTGGCTTAAGGATAATTTAGAAAAAGAAAATATTAAAGTTGATGCTCCATTAATGCCAGAACCTTGGGCTCCAGATTATAAAAAATGGAAAAAAGAATTTGATAAATTAGATATTAATGAAAATAGTATTTTAGTTGGGCATAGTTGTGGTTGTGCTTTTTTGGGTAGATGGCTTGGAGACACAAAACAGAAGATAAAGAAATTGATTTTAGTTGCTCCTTGGAAAATTCCTTATAGAGAAGATGGTAGCGATAAAGATTTTTATGATTATAAAATTGATAAATGTGTTAAGGAAAATATTGATGAGGCTGTTATTTTTACTTCGGATAATGAAGAAGATGATGGGAAAAAGAGTGTTAAGCTTTTTGAAAAAGATATTGGGGGCAAAATTATTGATTTGAAAAATCATGGTCATTTTGTTTTTGGTTCTATGGGAACTCATGAATTTCCTGAGTTGTTGAATGAAATCAATAGGGTGAAGGAACAAGTTTTGATTTTGCATGGATGGGAAGACACTTCTAAATCTGGATTTATTCCTTGGTTAAAAGATAAGTTGGAAAATGATGGGAAGGAGGTTTTTGATTTTGATTTTCCTGATACTAATTCTCCTGATTTTGATGAATGGATGAACTTTGCTGAAAAGAAGATTAAAAAAAATGGGTTGAAGAATTTTTCCATTGTTGGGCATAGTATGGGTGGACATCTTGCGTTGAAGCTTGCTGAAAAATATAATGTTGATAAATTAGTTTTAGTTTCACCTGTTGGGTTTAATCCTAGTGATAAATATTTTTCTCAGTTCAAGAATTCTTTGCCGAAAGAGGAGCTGGAGATTTTTAAAAAATATCAGTCTCATGGTTTAGATGTTGATAAGGTTAAAAATAATGCTAGAAAAATTGATTTTATATTTGGAGCAGATGATCCTTACATAAATGGTGAGGTTGTTGATTTTTTTAAAGAGAATTTTGAAAATGTTGAAATTCTGAAAGGCAAGAAGCATATGAGTGATAGTGAGGGAGTCAAAAAGCTTGAGGAGGTTTTAGAGTTTTTCAAAAAGGATAAGTGGCCGATTTTTACGACTCGTCCTGATACTATTTTTGGGGTTACATTTATGGTTGTTTCTGCGCAGCATGCTAATTTGGATTCGTTGGTTACCAAGGGGCAAAGGGAAGAAGTTGATAAGTTTTTGAAGAAGTTGAAATCGGTTTCCGAGAAGGACGCTGGTGACTTAGAGAAGGAAGGGGTTTTTACTGGGTCGTATGCTGTTAATCCTGTTAATGGTAGGCGAGTTCCTGTTTGGGCTGGGAATTTTGTTGTTGCGGATTATGGGGCTGGGATGGTGATGGCTGTTCCTGCGCATGATGCTCGGGATTTTGAGTTTGCTAAGAAGTATGGGATTGAGGTTAGGCAGGTTGTTCGTCCTGTTTATGGGGAGGCGCATAAGGATGCTGTTTATAGGGATACGATTTCTGTTGTTGTGCATCGGAAGAGTGATGATAAGTTTTTGTTGGTGAAGTGGAAGGAGTTTGGTTGGATTGCGCCTGTTGTTGGTGGAGTTGACGAGGGTGAGTCGGTTGAAGATGCTGCCGTTAGGGAGGCCTTGGAAGAGACTGGTTATAAGACGAAATTTGTTAGGACTTTGGGAGAGAAGGTTGAGTCTTATTTTTATGCTGATAATAAAAAGGTTTGGAGGGCTCGGGTGGATCAGCCGGTTTTGTTGGAGTTGATAGATGAGAAGCCTGTGGAGGTTGAAGAGAAAGAAAAGAATAGGCATGATGCGATTTGGCTTGGGGCTGATGAGGCTTTGGAACAGATGACACATAAGGATAATTGTGCTGGGCTGTTGGAATATTTGGGAAAGAGTGAGGCTTATGTTGGCGGGGGTAAGCTTTGTAATTCTGGTGAGTTTGATGGGGTTGATAATGTTGAGGCAAAGAAGAAGATTACTTCGTGGTTGAAGAAGAAAGGGGTTGGTCGGGATGTTGTTAATTTTAAGCTTCGGGATTGGGGAGTTAGTCGTCAGAGATATTGGGGGACGCCGATTCCTGTGATTTATTGTGAGAAGTGTGGGGTTGTTGGTGTGGCTGAAAAAGACTTGCCTATTGAATTACCGAAGGATGTTAAGTTTGGGGATGGGAATCCCTTGGAGACTAATGAGAAATGGTTGAATGTGAAATGCCCTAAGTGTGGGGGTAAAGGTCGGCGAGAATCTGATACTATGGATACTTTTGTTAATTCTTCTTGGTATTTTTTGAGGTATTGTGATCCTGGGAATGATAAGGCTATTTTTGATCCGAAGAAGGTGAAGTATTGGTGTCCGGTTGATACTTATGTTGGCGGGGCTGAGCATGCTTGTATGCATTTGATTTATTCGCGGTTTTATGTGAAGTTTTTGAGGGACCTTGGGTTGATTGATTTTGATGAGCCGGCGGTTCGGTTGTTTCATCAGGGAATGTTGCATGGTGAGGACGGGGAGAAGATGAGTAAGTCTAAGGGGAATGGGGTTTTGCCTGAGGAGGTTTCTTCTAAGTATGGGATTGATACGGCGCGGTTTTTCTTGTCGAGTTTGGCTAGTCCTGATAAGAATATTGATTGGAGTGAGAAGGGGATTAATGGGTCTAGTAGATTTGTGAAGAAAATTTTTGAATTTTCTGATAAGATAACTTTTGGAAAAGACTCAAAAGGATTGGAAATTAGAATAAATAATGTGGTAAAAATGGTCACGGGTTATTATGACAATTTTGAATATCGTAAGGCAACTATTCTCATTCGAGCTTTATTTGGTTTAATTGAAGCTGAAAAAATAGTTTCAAAAGAAACTTATGAAAAATTCTTGCAATTGCTTAGTCCGATTTGTCCGCATATTGCCGAGGAGCTTTGGGAGAAGATTGGGAATAAGGGTTTTATTTCCAAGTCGAGTTGGCCTAAGGTTGATGAGAAAAAGATTTTGAAAAAAGGTGAGGCTGGAGATTTTAATGGAAAGGTTATTGAGAATGTGAAGGGGATTTTGGATAAGACTGAGGGTGATGTTGAGAAAGTTTGTATTTATGTGATGCCGTTTGAGATTGGGAAGATTGATGAGAAGAAGATTTCGAAAGGTGTTGGGAAGGAAGTTGAGGTTTACGCGGTTAATGATGCTGGGAAACGTGATCCGGAGAATCGGGCTAAGAAAGCTAAGCCGGGGAAGCCATCTGTTTGGTTGGAGTGATTAGAGTAGAATTATTTTTGGTTGGGGTTCGTCTTGCAAAGTGTCAAGTCCCTTATTTGCCTTTAGTCTTGCCACATATTTATGTAGACCTTCTGGGATTTGTGTTATATTTATCGGTTCTAGCACTGTGTGAGAGAAATAATTCTCTGATATCTCTGGCACTTTTCTTGGGTCTTCGCATATGGCTGTTGCACTAAAATGTAAAACTACTAATCCATCTGAAGATTTATGTGATCCTTTAAAAATTCCCATTATATTTCCGAAAGCTATTGTTCCGTTAACGTGTTCCCCATAAGTTCTTTCTCCTACTGGAATAATTTCTTTAGGATCCTTGCAAAATCCAAATTTATATTGATGTGGTATTTCCATACTATTAATCCTAAAAAGAGAGTTATAAAGTTTGTTATTGCTGTAATTTTATAGTAATTACTTTGTTGGCGTTGATGACTAAATATATAAAGTCATTCTGGATTATTAGGCTATGAAAAAGGTGAAGGTTGGGAAGATAAATGGTATTTTTCAGAATTTGATTCATCCTCAGACTTTTGGGCAGAAGGCGGCTGATTTTATTTCGAAATGGGCTGGGAGTTGGACTTTTATTATAATATTTTTTGTTTTCTTGGGTATATGGATGGCGACTAATGGGCTGTTTTTGTTGAAATATCTTCAGGGGAGTTTGGTGGATCCTTATCCGTTTATTCTTTTGAATTTGTTTTTGTCGTGTTTGGCTGCGATTCAGGCGCCTGTAATTTTGATGAGTCAGAATAGGCAGAGTCAAAAGGATAGGTTGAAGGTTGAGTATGATTATCAGGTTAATCGAAAGTCGGAGAAGGGGATTGAGGAGATTTTGAGTAGGTTAGGGAAGTTGGAGAAGAAGATTAAGAAGTAGAATATATAGTTTCTAGGATAGATATTGTTTATAATGATGTTTACGCGATTTTTTGATGGGCAAAAAGAAGGGTCGGCATGATAAGACTGGTGACTTTGGAAATGATGCTGAGCATTATATGTCTAGATTGCTTATGATGTACCATCAGCCTGGGAGTAAGCGACCTGATTTTGTGACGATTAGGGGGCTTTACGATCCGCGTGTTACGATTGAATTGAAGGCTGGAAAAGATAAGGGGGTGATGGTTGATTATCAGCTTCAGTGTGGGGTTAGAAGTGTTGAAGAGCATGTTGCGCTTTTTGGGCATGAGCCGGATGGGGACGATTTGTTTTCTGGTATAATGGAGGAGGAGCGGAATTCTAGGTTGTATTATGGGGTTGTGTGCAAACCGAATGGTGTTAAGTCTGAGCATATCAAGAGTAGGTTCTCTACGATAAGACTTAGATATAATGATATGTTTTTTGTTCCTCATGATTATGCTTTTCATGCTTTTGCTATAAGTCGGCACATGAGAACGAGGGAGGATATTGGGGAGATTGAGAAGAGGTTGCTTAATATGATAGAAGACGATATTAATGATGGAACTCCGATGAATTATTATGATAGGAAGAGTACTGGGCATTCGCATCAGAATCTTTACGCTAGGGATATTTTGGCGATTCATCAGGGCGATATGACATTGACGACGAAGGATGGACAGGAGAGGGTTGAGTTGATGAGGCGAAGATTTGAGAAGGTTGATGATTTGAAGCGTGTTACGTTGGATGGGCCCAATGGGAATTCGATATATGCTTTGTGTGAGGATGATGTTCATGATGTGTTTAATAATCAGATGAGGAAAGTTGTTGGGGAGCGGAGAGAGATTGTTGAGGGAGTTGATGCGGAGAGGCAGGAGTGCGTTGGGATGTTGGACGGAATAGAGAAAACTGTTGGAATGAGCTTGCTTGGAGAAGAGAGTGTTGTCGTTGATACTAGTCATTTGTCGAGAGAGGAAATTGAAAGATTGGATCGATTGACGAAATGGTTAGCTAGGGGTGAAGAGGAATTTGGGCCGCACGATTTGTTGCCTTTGCAACCTGAAGATGATATTCCTTTCTAGAATATAAATTATTATAAAGGGTCTTTTGGTTGAGAATTTATGGGTTCGGCGATTATCCTTGGGAGACGGTATTGGAGAGTTCCCTCTTTTGAACATTATATTAGACCTGCATTTAATGCTTCTGATGTAACTGTCGATAATCTTCACGGATTTAATAATGGAAATGAGGATCAGATTCTTCTTGCGCTGAGGGGAGATGATATTGGAACAAAAATATATAAAGCAATTGAGGCTTCTCTTTCGGCTATGGTTGAGGATGAAAGGATTCATGGCAATGAATGGAGTAGTGGCGCACGCGATATTCCTGAATGGAGAGAATATTCTATTTTAGTCGACAAAACTCCAGAATTAATTGGGATATACAATTGGGATAATACTGCTTCGGAACTTTTTCCTTCTGTGGCTTTGGGATATATTGCGACAGCTTCTGGGGCTAAGATTGATAAACTTATAAAAGATTCGGGAGAAAGTTTAAGGTCTTTAGGCATATCTCTTTCAGGTATATAGTTATTCAAGTACTGCTTTGATTCTTCTAACGCCCGAAGAGCTTGATTGTTCTTTTTTGATTTTGAAGGTTCCTAATTCTGAAGTGTTTTCGGCGTGGGGGCCTGCGCAAATTTCTTTGCTAAAATCTCCAACAGAGTAGACCTTTACTTTGTCTCCGTATTTTGAGTCGAATACACCTTGGGCTCCTTGTTGCTTTGCTTCGTCTAACGTTAGTTCTTGTAATTCTACTGGTATGTTTTCTTGAATTTTTTTATTTACTAAATCTTCGATTGCCTGTTTTTCTTCGTCTGTTAATTTTCTATCGAAGTTAAAATCGAAACGTAATCTTTCTGGTGTGATATTGGAACCTTTCTGGAAAATCTCTTTGTTTTTTAGAACAACCCTGAGGGCTTCGTTAAGGAGGTGGCAAGCTGTGTGTAGTTTTTTTGTTGCGTCGGAATTATCTGCTAGACCGGATTTGAATTTTCCTGCTGAGGCTGTACGTGAAAGTTCTTGGTGTTTGTTGAATTCTTTGTTGAAACCTTTTTCGTCGACTTTGATTCCTTTTTCTTTTGCTAGCTCTTTTATCATTTCGATTGGGAAGCCGTATGATTGGTAAAGTAGGAATGATTCTTTTGCGTCGATTTTGTCGTCTGAGCTCATTTTTTCGAATTCTCTTAATCCTTTGTCGAGAGTTTTTTGAAATTTGTCTTCTTCGGCTTTTAGCTCTGATAATATTTTTTCTTTGTTGTTTTGTAATATTTCGTAATCGTCGTAGATGTCGATTATTATTTTTGCGATTTCAACTGTTGCATCCATTTCTAAAATTGGGATGTCTATTTTTCTTAGGTTTCTGATTGCTCTTCTAATTAGTCTTCTTAGGACATAGCCTTGTTCTGCATTGCCCGGGACTGCCCCATCGGCGATTATGAAAGTTGCTGCCTTGATGTGGTCTGCTATGATTCGCATTTCTTTTTTATTATCTTCATATTTTTTATTTGAGATTTTTTCTATTTCTTTTATTACTGGTTGCCACATGTCTGCTAGATAGTTATCTTCGAGGCCGTTAAGAATTGCGACTGTTCTTTCTACGCCGCCGCCGAAGTCAATATTTTTTTGGTTAAGAAGTTTGTAATTTCCTTTTTTGTCTTTTTCGTATTCCATAATGACATCGTTTCCGATTTCTACCCAGTTTTCGTCGGTGTAATCATATTCTTTTGGTGCTGGAACATCATTTAGCTTCCAATAAAATATTTCGGTATTTGGTCCGCATGGTCCTGTTTCTCCTGCGGGCCCCCAGAAATTTTCTTTTGCTTCTAAAAATGCAATTCTTTCCTGAGGGAACCCTGATGACCTCCAAGCCTCTGCGGATTCTTCATCTTTTGGGGCATTCTCGTTTCCTTTGAAAACTGATACTGCTAATCTTTCAATTGGTAATTTTAGAACTTTTGTTACAAATTCAAATGTCATTTGGATTGCTTCTTTTTTGAAATAATCGCCTAGAGACCAGTTTCCGAGCATTTCGAAAAGGGTATGGTGGCATGTGTCACCTACTTCTTCTATGTCTACGGTTCTAATGCATCGTTGGACGTTTGCTAATCTTTTCCCCTGAGGGTGGGATTCGCCTAATAGATTTGGCACTAATGGTTGCATTCCTGCGGTTGTGAATAAAACCGTTGGATCGTTTTCTGGGATTAGGCTTGAGTTTTTAATTTCGGCGTGGTCTTTCGACTTGAAGAATTCAATATATTTCTTGATTAGTTCTTTTCTGTTCATAGAATAATTTAGGAAGGTCGACTTTTAAATTTAGCCATTTAGTGTTTGAAGCTTTTCTTGGATTGATCTTAATTCTTCGTCTATGTTACTTTGTATAGATAAGTCTCTTTTTGTTTCTTTGACGATCTTTGGTTCTTCTGGTTTTTTTATTATCGTTTTTGGGACTTGGGGTGTTGGCATTTTGCTTTGAGCGGAGTCGATTTCTAACATTGTTGATGATAGTAATTTTTGGAGTCTGATTTTTAGGTCGTGTTTTTGTCTTGCGAGGACGCTTAAGTTGTGAAGTCTTTTTAGGGTTTGAAGAAGGTCGATTTGGCAACCTAGAATGCTTAGTTTGTTTGCCCTGTATTCTTTTGGACTGATTGAAATGTAGAGTTCTTCTTTTGATGCCATAAAATTAAATTTGGTCGAAGATGCCTGTGTCTATTTCTGATAGTCGTGCTTTGATTTTTTCGACGTCTTCGGTCCAGCCTTTTATTTCAGTCTCTTCTTGAGATTTTACATCTTTGATTTTTTTCAAAACTGATTCTATTTCTTTTACTTTGTCTCTGATTTGTTCGAAGTTCTTTTGAGCTGCTTGAAATTTATCTATTCTGACAAAGATTGGCTCTGATTGTTTTGTTGCTGGAGTATTGATTGATTTGTCTGATATTGAAGCATGTAGTTCTAGAGATTTCTTTTCTTGGGGTCTTGGTGGTTCTGGGAGAGACATTGGAGATTGCATTTTTGCTGGTTCTTTTGTTGATTGAATTGATTGAATTGAGGGAAGTCCTGGGGCAGGTGAAGGAAGTGGGGATAATGATGGGTCCTCTTTTATTTGAAGTCCTTCTGGAGTTTTCACCTCTTCTTCCCCAGAAGGTGCTTCCATGCTTAATTTTGAAGGAGCGTCGGTAACGGCTGATTTGACCATTTCTTGATTGATGTTTTCGTTGTTTTGAGTTGCTGGGAAAGAAGGAAGTTCTGGGAGTTCTTTTTTCTCTGAAAGTTCTTTATTTGGTAGTTCTGGCAAGGAGGGAAGCTTCGGTAGTTCTGGAACCTCTTCGTCTTTTTTAAATAACCCCATGATATTGTTTAGGTGATTTCTTTTTTATAGGTTTATGGTAATTTTGTAATAGTAACAGTTCTTTAGATTACTTTGTCTTTGGTAAAATGAGAAAGTATTTAAACGGAAATTATTATCATTGTACATGCAAGTTAAACTTCTACATGATCTCGTCGAGGAATTGGCAGGTGTTGGGACCGGCCGTATAGTTGAGATTCTTTTTGGAAAGAAAGATGTTAATGAGTTTTTGATAGCAAAGAAAATGGAGTTGACGATAAATCAGGTTCGAAATATTTTATATAAGCTTTCTGCCGACGGGCTTGTTTCTTTTATTAGGAAGAAAGATAAAAGGAAGGGCTGGTATATTTATTATTGGACGTTGAAGATTGAGAAATGCTTGGTTGTATTGGAGCAATCTTTGATTCGTAAGATTGGGGATTTTAATGCGACGCTGAATAGTCGGGAGACGAAGAGATTTTATATTTGTAAACCTTGTGGGATTGAGGTTAGCGAGGAGAAGGGTCTTGAACATGGGTTTACTTGTGAGGAATGCGCTGAGGTTTATGAGTTGTCTGATAATAGTGGAGCCATTCGAGATACTAAGGCTAAGATTACGAGAACTGAGAAGAATTTGGAATTGATTCAAGGTGAGCTTGTGAATATTAGAGATAAAGAATCTAAAAAGAGGGCTAGAGCCGATAAGAAACTTGCTAAGGAAGAGATTGAGAAGAAGGCTATACTCAAAGCAGCAAGGGCAGCAGCAAGGGCAAAACTTGCTCCAAAGAAAAAGGTTGTTAAGAAAATTGTCAAGAAGAAAGCTCCTGTGAAGAAGAAGGTTGTTAAGAAAATTTTGGCTAAGAAGAAAGTTGTTAAGAAAATTTTGGCTAAGAAGAAAGTTGTTAAGAAAATTGTTGCTAAGAAGAAAATTAGCGTCTTTAACAAAATAAAGAAAGCCGTTGGAAAGAAAAAATAATCATGAAAAATAAGAGTATCTTTTCTAGCTATACTGGGATTATTATTGGTGTGAATGTTATAGCTTTTGTTTTGTTTTTGATTTTAATGAATGTTATGGATGAGAGTCGAGCGATTTCTTTGATTGCTTTACAGCCTTCGATGATTTTGGCTGGTCATGCTCTTTGGACTTTTGTTACGAGCATGTTTATGCACGCGGGGATTGGGCACTTGTTTGTGAATATGATTTCGTTGATGTTCATTGGAAGTTTTGTTGAGAGACTTGTTGGGAAGAAGAGATTTTTGGCTATTTATTTTGGGGCTGGGCTTTTTGCTGGTTTGTTTTTTGTGGCGATTGCTGGTTTGACTGGGATTGATTTAAATGTTTATGCCGTTGGTGCTTCGGGTGCGATTTTTGGACTTGGTGGACTTTTGGCAGTTTTAACTCCACGGTTACCAGTTTTGGTTTTCTTTGTTATACCTATGCCGATGTGGGCTGCGATGGTATTTTTGATGGTTGCACTTTGGGCTCTTTCGATTGGGCTTGGTCTTCCTATTGGGAATATTGCTCATCTTGGTGGTTTGATTGTTGGAGTTGGCTATGGGTTTTATCTTAAGAAGAAGTATCCGAGGAAGACGCAGATGATTAGTAAATATTTTTCTAAGTAGTGCTCACTCTGATAACGATAAGTATTAAAGGGTTTTTTATGGAGTTTTTGTATGGGAGAAAATAAACTAGCTGATTATTTAGAGAAGAATATAGACATTGTTAGACTGAGGCTTATGGGTGTGGCTAGGAGTTTTGGATTTAATGATGAGGATGCTAGGGATGTTTGTCAAAATACTTATGTGAGAGCACTTAATAATACTACTTACGATACTACTCGACCTGCTATTACTTATTTGGCCACTATGTGTCGAAACTTGTGTCTTGATGAGATTAGAAGGAGACAGAGACAGGTTTCTGCTGTGGGTTCTTCTGGTAACTATCAATTTGGGGATGGAAGTGAGATTGATATTCTTTCACAGGTACCATCTAGAGATAGGAATCATACTGAGGTTGTTGGTGATAAGGATACTATTGATCTGGCTCTTGGGTTAATTGACGATCTTCCTGATAAACAGAGGAGAATTTTAATGAGTACGGTACAAGGGAAGGGGTATAGTAAAATTTCTGAATTGGAAAAATTTTCTCTTGGGACTGTGAAAAGTGGGCTAAATGCTGCCAGAAGAAAAATGAAGAGAATGGTTTATGGCGAGATGGTTGCTTGATAATAAGATATAAAAGACTTGAATGTTTTGATTAGGGATGAAGAAGAAGGGATTTTTTGCTAGGAATTATTCGGCGTGTTGGAAATTTTTTGTTCAGTCTCGTTGGCATATTGTTTTTTCGCTTGGGATTTTTGCTTTGATGTTTTTGGTAGGGTTTGCTTTTCCTGTGTTTTGGCGAGGTGAGATTTTTGGATTCATGAAGGAGATGGTTGCGATGCTTGAGGGGAAGAGTTCTTTTGAGATTGTAATTTTTATTTTCTTTAATAATTTGAGGGCGAGTTTTTTTGCGATGATTCTTGGGATTGGTGCTGGGATTTTTCCTTTGGTGACTGGGATTATTAATGGGTATTTGCTTGGGTTTGTTTCTAGAGAGGTTGTAAACGAAGGTGGGATGTTGGTTTTATGGCGACTTGCCCCTCATGGAATTTTTGAATTGCCGGCGATTCTTTTCTCGATTGGAATTGGTTTGAAGATTGGAACTGGGCTGTTTGGGAAAGATGTTAAGAAAAATTTGAGGTATAATTTTAGAGAGGGTTTGAGGTTTTTTGTTTTTGTTATTTTTCCTTTGTTGTTGGTTGCTGGGATTATTGAGGGTGTTTTAATTGGGTTGGCTGTTTAAGATGAATATATTGTATGGTGTTGCGGGTGTTGGATTTGGTCATTCTTCTAGAGCCTTGCTTATTGCGAAGTATCTTGAGAACAGGGGGCATCGGGTTAAGATTGTGACCTATGGTGACGGCTGGAATGTTTTGAGAGATAAGTTTGATTGTATGAAAGTTAATGGTTTGAATTTGGTTTTTGAAAAGGGGAGCTTGAAAAAGAAGAAGACGTTTAGGTATAATGTGAAAAGTTTTCCTAAGAATTTTTTGGGGTGGCGGAAATTTTATCGCATGATGAAGAATTTTCAGCCTGATTTGTGTATTTCTGATATGGAACCGTTGGTGCCTATTTTAAGTTGTTGGTATCGTTTGCCCTTGGTGAGTATTGATAATCAGCATTTGTTGACGAACTTTAAGGTTGATGTTCCGCGGAAATATCGGAAGGAATTTTTGTTGACTAAAGAAACTATAAAGACTTTTGTTCGGAAGGCTGATAAATTTATTGTGACGTCGTTTGCTAATTTGAAAGCTCGGAAAAAGAATAGCGTGATTGTGCCGCCGATTGTTAGGGGAGAGGTGCAGAAATTGAAGCCGAAGACTAGTGGTCCGATTTTGGTTTATCTTTCTAAGAGTGATAAGAGTAGCTTGAAAGTTTTGGGGAAGTTCGATGAGAAGTTTGTTGTTTATGGGTTTAATATAAAGAAGACCGTTGGGAATATTGAGTTTCGGACGAGGGAAACTTTTTTGAGGGATTTGGGAAATTGCAAATGTGTGATTGGGACAGCGGGGTTTAGTTTGATGAGTGAGGCTATTTATTTGAATAAACCTTATTTAGCGATTCCTTTGTTGGGGCAAATTGAACAAATCATGAACGCTGTATTTTTGGAGAAGGTTGGGTTTGGAGATTGGACTGAGGAGTTGAGTGAGAAGGATGTTGGAAAATTTTTGGGGAAGTTGAATTTTTATCTTGGGAAGTTGAAGAAGTATAATCCTAATTATGGGAAATTATTTTCTGAGATTGATAAGGCGCTGAAGAGTATCTAAATGTTTATATAGAAAATTGTCCTTGGTGTTTTATGGGAAAGCGACCTTTGACTCTTCTTGTGGCTACTGTAATTGTATTGGCTGGTGCGACGGGAGTTAAGAATGGAATTCGGAAATGGGGCGATGATAGGGCGAAATATGATGCGGCTTATTCTGAAATTGCAAAATTGGCTGATACTGATGATAGAGATGGAACATCTCCTTCTGAGATGAATACAATGTATAAAATAATAACTGGGAAATGTAAGCGGAATGAATCTCCAGAATTGACTTATGAGCAAGTGCATAGATATTTGATAAATAATGGTTATCGTTTGGAAAATGGGAGCTGGGGTTTAGGTGATTAGAAGAATTGTTTGAGGGATTTTTGTTTGCCGTAGTTGTTTAGAATCCATGATTCAGTTTTGATTTTTTCTGTCGAGGCTGAAATTCTGCCTTGTATGTTTTTGAGGGCATCTTCGATTGTGTCGAAGTTTTGTGGTTGGTTTTTGAAAGCTCGTCTTGTTGCTTCTCTGACTATTCCGACTCCGAGGGGCGCGTAGTATTCTGGTTTTATTTCTCTGAAGATTAGAGAAGTTGCTTGGCGTTTTATCTTGCTTAAGTATTCTGTTAAGGGGAGTCGCATTGCGTAGTAGCCGCCAGTGACGTTGAATGCGTATTTTGTTCGGCCTTTGAAAGTTTCGTAGTCTTGGGAAAATTGGACTGTGTCGCCTGTGTAGGTTGCTCCTGGAAGCCATGCTTCGATTGCTTCGAATGAAAAATGTCCTGGGAGAAGAAGTGCTTCGACGTAGTTGCCGACGAAGTTTCCTGAGAATAGAATTATTTGGTTTATTTCTGGATAGTATCTTATTTTTTCTAGTTGTTGTTTTGAGATTGTGTCGTCGGTTGCTGTGATGCTCCATCTTGTTGGGACCATTCGTCTTCGGATTTTTTTACCAAGGAGTCCTATTGATAAGAGTTTTTGGAGGTGGTCGACTTTTGTGTTTGATTGATAGAGTTCTTGTAATGCGTCGGTTGCTGTGACGTCGCAGTCGGAAGTTATGTAGTCGACTTTTTTTGAAACTGTTGGGTTTTCTTCGAGGAGGACTTTTTTTATGGGGGCGGGGTTTGTCATTGGTCGGAAGACTGAGTCTGGCGTAAAACTCATTGTGGGCTTTTTCTTTAGGAAGAATTCTGTTGAAACTGGTTTTGATGAGAGGGCTAGTTCTTGGGTTACTTGTTTTAGTTTTGATGAGGTTTTGATGTGGGATTGGCCTTTGCCGTAGATTAGTTGACCTCGGAGTCGAAGGACATTGGCTACTGAGAAATTATTTTTTGACCATTCTTCGGCTGTTGCGAAATTTGAGATATTGTCGTTTTCTGAGGGGGCTAGGATTCCGGAGTTGACGAATGGATAACCGATTCTGCCGACGAAAAGTTCTGGTGCTGATTTTCCTGAGAAGTGGAGTTTTGGCTTTGGAGCATTATCTATGAATTTGTTTAAGATTTCGCATGGTTTTCCGCAGAGACCTTTTCCTTTACACTTAATGCACAAGCTATCCATTTTAGAAGATCGACTTGTGAGTTTAAAGAAATTATTGTATTACTCTTTAAGACTGCTTAAGCTGACTAATAGAGAGACTGCGCCGATAAGGATTAACATCCACGCTAGGCCGCCTTTGAAGAAGATTAGCGCTGCGGTGCTGATGCCCCAAAAGTCTACGATCCATGCATAGATTGGTACTAAAAGAAGAACCAACCCGATTAAGATTCCGATGAATTTATTCATGATTGTTGGAAACTTACTTTGTTTATAAATATTATTGTGGTTAATCTCTTCAAGAGATTAAGTATAATTTTTCTTGTGAAAAATTATAAATCTATTTTTCCACGAGACGCGACTCCTGGAAAAATATTATACATTTAATTGTCAAGATAAAGGTAATATTTGCCTAAGTGCTGGGCGATGGTAAGATTTTTAAATAATTAAATCTTGTATATTTCATGAATAGAGGTATTGGTTATGTTTTTGCGGTTGGTGGACTTGTTTTAATGGTCTTGGGATTTGATGCTTTGGGTTTGAATATTGCTATGATGGAAGGTATAATGGGGACGTATGTTGCTGGAGCTGGAATTGTTGGTGTTGTGATTGGAGTTGTTTTGACTATGGCTGATGGAACTGGTCGAAGAAGGCAGGATAAAACGAAGGGAAGAACTGAAGTTCCGATTTATGAAGGCGTTGGAAAAAAGAGAATGATAGTTGGGTATCGGAAGGATTAATTTTGGGGTTTATTTTTTGGTGTTGACTTAAAGTGTGTAATGTTAATTCTGTCTATTTGATAGGTTTTGTTACTATCGCTTAGAGACGACATATAGAAAGATTTATATAGTATTTTTGCATAATATAATTATGAAAATGGGGTTAAATTTGAAGTTGTAAGATGGCATTGAGAGATATTGTAGCTGATGCTCGGTTGGGAACTAATGAAGGTTATAGTGCTGGATTTGATTATTATTCTGGATCTCAAGAAGATTCGCAAAGGATTGCTGTTGATTTTGGCTCTAAGGGGATTTTTGGGAAAATTGGATTTTTGGCTGCTTATGCGCTTGGGGCTATTGTTGGGATTGATGGAGTTGTAGATTTTTATAAGACTGAACATGATTTTAGGGTTGTGGCTAAGGATGATTTTAGAATTTTTCCTAAGGATGATTTTAACCATACTGTAGATGAAAGTGTTATGGATTATGAGGTGGCTGGAGAGACTGGAAAAGATAAGACGGAAGAAAAAGCTTATGAGAGTAGAGGAAAGGGTGTTGATGTGAAAAAGTCTAAGGGTCGAAGCAAGGGTTTAGAGGGCGAGGTTGAAAAAGGTGTCAGTGGAGGAGCTAGGAAGAAACGTGAGGGTAGGAGTGAGATGGCTGAAGCGTATAGAGCTCTTGTTTCTGGATTACCTGAATGTAAATCTCGAGAAGGATTAATGGCATATTTGACTGAAGCTTCTGAAAAAATTGGTCCTTTGAGACAGAAATATAGGGGCAGCCAAGATGATTTAGAAGAAGAAATTAGGGAGGTAAATGAGGTGATTGATGAAATTGAAACTAGTGGGGGGAGAGAAGATGGGGGCCAAGAGGTTGAAGATGAAGTTGTTTATAATGGGTATATGAAAGATATGCCAACAAAGATAATAATAAAAAAATACAATATACAGACAGACACATTAAAAGACTTTGTATTCGAGGCGAAAGATAAAGGTATGCCACGAAAAGAGATAGCGGTGTATGTAAGAAATTTTAGAGAAATGGATAAGAAGAAGGTCCCTGCCTATGTGGAGAAATTAGAGAAAAAGGATGGGAGAATGAGCAAGGAAGAGGCATATGGATGGGCTGATATATGGGCAAAAAGAAAAAAACATGGCAGATGGTATAAGGGTTATGCCGAGGAAGAGGTTTATAGAAAAATTGAAACACAAGAGAATGGTTTTAGAGAAAATATGGAGAGTGTGGCTGAAAATGGCCCGGCAAATGCATGGGGATATGTTAGGGATTCTTTTATTAGTACATATAATGTGCCCTATTTACCAAGTAAGAAAGTAACTATTAAACCGATGGAGAAAAGAGATACTACTATTGGAGAAAAGATGGAACTTATGAAAGAAATAAAGAAAACTTATGAGAAAAATAATAAAGTTGTCAACAGGCCGACAGGGAATACTACCACAAAGCCTGAAAAACAACCATTAGATATATCTGGGTTTTTTGCTGGGGAATTTACTAGATATTAAATATTAGTTATAAACTTCTTGTTTCAATCTTCTTGATAAGATAGGGGGATATAGAAAGAAGTGAGACTGATTTAGGTAAAGTTATACTGTGTTTTCTTTGATTACTTTTTCCCAATGTTTTTTTCTTTTTTCGTAGAATCTTTCTCTGCCGGCATAATGTCCCTTCTTATAATTTTCTTTGAGTTCGTTGTATTCATTTAATGCCTGGCTTCTCATTTTGTCTTTTATTACCTTTTTTTGTTCGTTATTGCCGTGTTGCTTGAATTGGGCGTCGATAAGTTTATCAAAGACAATGAAGATGAAGACTGCTATTATTCCTGCATAATAAACGTATTGGGCTTCGCCTAGGTTTTCTCCTCGGGATAAATAGAGTGAGACTAAAATTATTCCGTATACGAGCCAACCTGTTTTTCTGCCGAAGGGTCCGAAGCCGGACTGGTAGATGAAGAAGAAGAATATTAGGAGAGGTAGGAGGGTTGTTATGGCGACTGCGAATGTGCTGTATTGTAATAGGATTACTTCGACAAATTTTGTAGGGATATATTTTACTGATAGGATTGTTACTGCGGCAGCTATGATGATTGTTATGTTTTTGTTTGATCCGAAAATTTGGTTTCTTCTTAGGACTGTATATACTACGAAGAAGATGACTAGAGCAAGGAGGAGTCTTGCGAAGAGATATTCGTCGAAGGAATTTATGTCCCAGATTACGTCTCCGATGAATCTGATTAAAATATAAAGAACTTCTCTGAAGCCATCTGCTAATTGTTGGACGCCTTGAATTGGACCGGCGGTGACGAGACTAGTTAAAAAAATTGATAAGAATGCAAATACACCTGGAGTCTTTTTCATATAGGAGTTAAAGGTTTGAACTTTTTAAAGATTTGTTTGTATGTTGAAAATCTTTGATTTTCACTAAAGAGAAAGCTATTGCTTTCTCATGTCCATAATTCCGCGAGACGCGACTCTCGGAATTATATAATACATTTGACTTGTGTGATAAAGTATATTGACTTTTCCATGGTACCTATGTTGTTGTGGAGTTTAGAAATATTTATAAAGAATTATCGTGTGGGTTTGTTATGGTTGTAGACAAGAGGGGAATGAGTAAGGTTTTTGTTTTAGTTATTTTGGGATTATTTTTAGTTAGTTTGATGAGCGGGTTTGTTGTTGCTGCGGATGAGAGTACTGCCGAAAAGGAAGCTGCTGATTATGTTGCTGAGAGTGGAGGCGGAACAGTTGGTTCTAGAATTCTGGAAAAAATTAATATTGGTGGTTTTTCTAGTGTTTCTGATTCTGCGAAGGCCTCTTTTGCTAGAATATTATTTATTCTTCTTGTTATTTTAATGGTTTATGCTGTTGCATCTGAATTACCTTTTCTAAAAGGAGAGGGTAAAGATGTTGCTAGATGGGGTGTTTCTATTATAGTTGGAATACTTTCTTTTATCTTTATACCTAGTGCTGACGTGATGGCTATCTTAACTAGCTATGAGGCTTTGGGAGTTGCCTTAACCTCTGTTATTCCTTTAGTAATATTACTTGTTTTTAGTTGGGAACTGAAAAAATCTCATCCTGAAGTTTCTAAAATTATAGATAAACCTTTGATGATTTTGTTTTCAGTATATCTTTTGTATAGATGGCTGAATCTTCCTGAAGGTTCTAATCTTGGGTATATTTATATAATAACCGTGCTCATATCACTTGCTTGGGCACTTGGATTAGGGACTTGGTTGGCTGCCAAATACCTTCATGCTAAATACAAAGAAAGAAAACAGGCTGCAGTTAGTAAACTTAATAAGTCGATTGATTATTCAAATATGACGGCGGCGGCTTTTGATAAACTTTCTAAAGAAGATCAGGAAGATTATGTGGCTGGGTTTAAGAATTAAGATAATTAATTTTTAAATCTTTTATTTGCTTCTCATTATTGAGTTGACTACGATTGCTTTTTGCTTGATGCTTTACTTGCTATTTTCTCAACTCCTTCTGATAATATTTCTGCATCTTCAGAACCTTCTTTTAATTTTCTTCCTGTTTCTTCTGCTTTTCCAATTTTTATTTTATTTCTAAACTTACGTGAAAACCAACTGACTGCGGCGATTGTTAATCCCGCTAACAATATTGCTATTATTGTTTGTAGGGGTCCCCATGAAGCTGTCCACTCGAAGAAGCCGGCTACATCGAAGAAGAATGTTGCCATAATGTTTAGAGATCCTGTGATTGAGACTAGAGTTGTTATTATAATTGATACTAAAAATTTTACGAAATCCTCTTTGAAAAATGGGAAAAATCCGGTTATGCCTAAGATTAATATGAAGAAGCCTATCCAAACTCCTAGCGTTACAATTAATTCTTGCCAAGTTGCTCCTTCGTCAACTCCGAATATGAATTTGAGAAATGGTCTTATGACAGGGGGGACTGGGGCTTCTTTTGTTAAAATGTCTTCTGTTTGTTCGTCTAGTCCGCCTGCTAGTGCGCTTAGTTTTTCTTTTGTTTGATCTACTGTATCGTTAGCTGCTAAGACTATTGGACTGAATAATAGGAACAGTAGGGTTAGTGTTATGAGGCCTCTTTTCATGTTGTTTATAGTCGTGGGATGTTTAAATAGTTTCTCACAAGATTTAAAAGTTAGAGGTGCTTAAAGAAATTATGAAAAAGTTGTGGGTTTTGTTGATTGTTGTTTTTATGTTTGTAACTGTTGTTGCTATTAAGCCGCTTGACACTGGAGTTGATAGTGAAGATTATGACAAGTTGCAGGATATGAAGAAGAAGATTCCGATTGATCCAGAGAGTGGGAAGTTTGACCCTAGTAGGGTTTTTGGTAAGTCTGAGGCTGAGATTCGGATTGATGCGATTAATATGTGGCTTGAGGAGAACGCGGTTTGGTTGAAAGTGGTTTTTGGAATGGTGCCTTCGATTACTTGGTTGTTTGCTTTTGTGCTTTATTTTTGGCTGTTCTTTTTGGCTCAGGCTTTGAATGGGGTTGTGGGAGAGATGATTTATGATGTTGTTTTTGCATTTAAAGAAGTCAAGGGGAACCCTACTGACAACTTGGATTTAATACCTCTTTCGATTGCTCAAATTATTGGGTTGGTTTTATTTGCTTTTATTTTGGTTTTAAAGGTTCCTTTGAATTTGGGAAGGTTTTCCCATACTACTCTTAATTTTGTTTGGGATTATGGTTGGATTGGAATTTTGGGAATTGTGATTGCTGGTGTTATTTTAGCTATTTTCTTTCCTCAGGTTATGAAGAAGATTCTTTCTGGGATTCGGGAGAAAACTGATAAGAAGGCGAAATCTCAGGAATCGGTTGATAGACAAGTTTTGCATAAAACGGTTGAAGGGATAACTGGTGAATGATTGTCATTTGCAAATAGTAACAAATAGTAAGGTTTTTATAGTGAAAGTTGGTGTTTATTCTATTATTAAATTAGGCCTTTTGGCACCCACATTCGTAACTTACGTTACTATTTGTACCACTGATGACGCGCAGAATTTTGTGTTGATTCTCTAGAGATTTGTGGGATTTGATACAGGTTGGAAACAATTTGTTGAAATGAAAACGGAATACCCTGAAACAGCTAGGAAATAGCTTGTTTTAGCGAGGGCATTTCGGAGATTTTTATAGTAAGAACTTTACGAGAGAAAGGATTTTCGTGTGGAAATCCCTCGAAATATGCGGAATAGGTTACTTAGAAAGTAGGTGTACTGTGTTGATGCGAAGACGTATTGGTTTTTTCTCGATTGCCATTAGTGTGGCGGCAATTTCTAATGGGGCTTTGATTGTTGGTTTTTTCCTCCAGGTTTTTGGCTTAAGGAATTTGGGGGGGCAACTCTTCTTTGTTGTATTGGGAGGATTGGTTTTGTTGTGGGTTGAATGTGTACTGATAAGCCTCGCCGTTATTTTCTTTGTGGCTTGGCGAAAGGGAGGATTGGGAAATCTGAGACCTCCTAGTAGACATGGATTGATTCATGCGTTGGTTTGTGGGAATCTTACTGGACTGTGTATGGTATTGATTGTTGTGCCGAGTATCGGGGTGTCTAATGCACTAATCGGAGAGCCGGATATGGTTTTTATGGTTCTTGGATTCGGGCTATGTATGGGCATAGGGTTGGTTCTCGGGGTGTCTGCAGGATTGGGTGTTGAGTGTTGATTCTGGGAAACAGCGTGGACTCTTGGGTTCTTGTTATGGGGCCTGAGGTTTTGGGTTGTTGAGATGAAGGATTCTCGCGTGGGAATCCATCAAAATATTCAGTAACTGAAAAAGGATGTGTATTATGACGAAGGTAATTAAGAAGACGGCGAAGGCGAAAAGGGCTACGGCGAAGAAAGCTACGGCGAAGGCGAAAAGGGTTACGGCGAAGGCGAAAAGGGTTACGCCGAAGGCGAAAAGGGTTACGCCGAAGGCGAAAAGGGCTACGGCGAAGGCGAAAAGGGTTATTAAGAAGAGGAAGAAAACTCCCTTCATGGAGGATCTTTCTTTTGGCGGTTTCGCTTTTCTCGCGATAGGTTTTGCGGCGCTGGGTATTGTAGGCTGGATGATTGCCAGGGAGTTGCCTAAGCTTGCCAGGGAGTTGCCTAAGCAATTCGGTCGTGATGGCCTTATCGTGGCTGCTGACGTGAACAGTGTGGCGCCGACTACGACTGTCGTTGTGGATGATCCGAATGAGCCGGTGGCGCCGACTACGACTGTCGTTGTGGATGGGGTCGAAGAGATGATTGCCACCGAGCCTGAGGAACCAATTGTTGAAGAGCGGGTGGCGATTGACCCATATGAAGCGGTTGGGGTTGGGGTGACTTTGCCGAGCGGATTCGAGATAGTCAGAATCGAACGAGCTATCAGTGAGGGCGAAGAGGAACTGAAGGAGATGGTTGTCTCGAGAAAGGATATCGAGGACGAGATCGTCGAGATGAAAGGCGACAGGCTTCGGAAGGCGGTAGCCGTAGAGAAAGTGAAACTAGCCATGAAGACACGCTCTGTTTCAGAGAAACGTCGCGGCTGGGACATCGTCGAACGGCTTGGTCTAGAAATCGATGTCCTTTATCAGAGAATCGGGAAATGTAGGAATGATCTTGTGGTTCTCGATAATTACTCCGGTGAAAAGCAGGGGCGGATCGAGCGATTGAAGACTGATCTTGCGAAAGAGATGGCTATAGCTGTCGCCGTTGAACGGAGCCGATTGGACGACTAATTCGCCGAGGTTGTATTTTTGGCGAGCTTTACTTTGAAAGCTTTCTTCTGGCTGCTGCAAAGCCGTAGGAGTAGAGTTCGCTTTTGTTTCGCCGAGTAGCATATGGGCTCTGCCTCAAAGACTCTTTTCATGGAGGAGGAGATGTCTGAGGGGCAGAGCTCTGCTTTTTGTATTCTCCAATTTTTGGAGAGGGTTTTGGAGAGTGCTAAACGAACTGGATGATGACGGGACATATGGGAAGGTTGGTGTTTTATGAACAGTCGGAAGAACAGATATATCCTGATTGTGGGGATTGTAATTATTTTGAGCGTGACAATTCTTTCTCCTCCTTTCGAAGAAGAGGTGGGTAATGTCGATATTTCGGGAGAGATTGATGGGCTCCTTAGGAAAATTGGTGAGCTCGACAGGATAGTGGGTATTGTGGAGCTTGAGATATATGGACACGTGATGAACAAGGGCAAGGTTGTACAGAGTATGAAGAAGGGGTTCTACTCTGATGGGGCTGCCTTGAGGAGATTGGAGGGTATCATCCTGGTGAAAAGGATTTTGCTCGATGCGATTGGTGAAAAGAAGAAGAAGCATATCGCTGCAATTGTTGCTCTTGAAAAAAAGAGTGGGATTGTGAGTGATGATCCTCCTGTGACTCAGTGGGATGAGTTGAAAGTAGTCTTTTCTCTTAATGAGACCTATGAGCTGGGTCTTAGCGAGAAGAACCTTGAATTGGTCATGTACGGAGAGGGGATTGATTGGCCTAAGAACTTGGCCGAATTTATCGACCCCAATACGTGGCTGTATATTGTGAAGTAGAACTGAATGGCAACGGGGGAATATAGGGAAAGGAAAGGTGGGATATGGATACGAGACGACGCGGAGGTATGTCGATTCAGGTTTTGATTACGCTGGGGATTGTTGGGATTGCAAGTGCCATGGTCTTGGCATTGATGAATCGAAATCAGGGGGACAGAGAGGGGGGAAGTAGTCTTCGGGGGCAGTGGCATACTACCTTGATGATGGGAATCGATTTGCAGGTTGATATCGGTCAGCTTGAGACCGACAAGAAAATTCTCGAGTTGGAGATTGAAGCTTGGTTGGAGATGTTGAGATTTTTCCAGAGGGATGGCTGGGGAGAAGAGAGGATTATGGAAGTTCGGAAGAACCTCGCGCTGAGAAAAGTGGTTCTTGAAGCGATGAAGGTCAAGCTTGTCGAACTGTACGAAGAGATGAATTCGGTTTCGGTGGTCAGGAAGACTATTGCAGAGAGACTTAATGAGGCTCCGACATGGAAACCTCTTGAGTATCATGTTCTAGGGATGATTCGGCTCAACAGGAAACATAGGCTGCGTCTCATGGACAATGCAATCAGAAGAATTGCGGCGGATAATCCTGATCCGAATGAGCCATATATGTTGGGCGAACTTGTCTTGCTTGATGTGGATGCGAATGGCAACTGATGCTCGTGTGTATGACGCGGTGGATCTGCTCTGAAAGCTTCTGGGACTGCGTGCTTAGGAGCAGAGGCTGCCTTAGTGTTCTCTAATGATTGGGAGTGGGTGTTGGGGAGTGCAAAATGAACTAAATGATGACTAAGGATATAAGGGAGTGTAACAATGAAAATCGACAAAAGTGGGGTCAAAGCTGAAATTCGTCGGTATATTAGCAGGGCGTTCGCAGCTACTCGTTCCATTGATGAAAAGATGGGGTGGGTGATGCGAATGGGGGTGAGTTTGTCGTTGAGAAAATTGAGCCTATCGGATGGAAGGGGGCGATTTATTTTATTGTCTCTGACGCTGGGAATCAAGAGTCTGGGACGATGTGGGTATTTCTCTGCAACATTGAGGCGAAAGACTGGGAAAAGGCACAGAAACTCTCTTTGCTCAATTTCTCCGAAGAAGGGATTCGAAAAGACTTTGAGAGTGGTGAGGATGTCCAGCTTAATAGCGGAACCTATGGGGTGTTTGTGATGAAGAAGGGGGTCTTTTTGGATCCGAACGAGCACGAGTAGGTTTCAGGGCCTGCAACCGATGGCTCTTTTATTAGTGAGAGCCAGAGGTTATGGGTTGTGAGATAAGGTCTTTATGTGAAGGCCTCTCATAATATTTGCGTGACACTCTTGGAAAAGGACGGTGAGGTATGAATACGCGACGTGGTATTACAATTGCTGTTGTCGTTGCGACTTAAAGGTCGTATTTGGTTAGTTTTTGGATAAGTGTTGTGGAAGTGAACGATATCGGGACATGATTTCCGAGGAAGGAAAGGTTGAGATGTTGACATATAAGGGGAAGAGGATTCCGAGGTGGGTTATCGCGGTGACGTTGTTGTTACCGTTTATTTTGTTCCTGTTGCTAACCTGGATTGATTAGGGAAGTTGGCGTGAGGGGACGATGTGAATGAGCCCAATAAAAGGAGACAGGACGATGTCGAATGAAAAAGGTAGTATCCCCCTCCCGATAAAGAAAGCGATTATGGGGTGGGCTGTAGCGATGGTGCTGGGGGTGGTCGTGATGAAGAAGGGAGTCTTTCTTCGGATTGGCGAACATGAGTAGGTTTTAGGGCCTGCAACCGATGGCTCTTTTATTAGTGAGAGACAGCTTGAGGATTATCATATCAAATTCTTGTTAGCTAGTGATTTTGCTGACAAGTCATGGGAAACTGACCCTAATGATGTTCGGTGTGATCCGAATGGGGTGGGTGATCCGAATGAGACGTCTGGAGTGGACGCAAACGATACCATGGTGGACGTAGGGAAGGTAGGTGGATAATGGAGTGGCATAAGCGAACGTGGTTCTTTGGGATTACTCCTCTTGACCTCCTAATTACTGTAGCTGTTCTCTTGTTTTTGGCTGGGATTACTGCTCCAAAATTCATCGCGATTCGAGGGGGAGTGGGTAAGAATGTCGAAGTCGATGAGGCGGCGGCGGAATGGGGTGAGTTCCTGAAGAACCTTGAGAGCAAGTCGAGAGAAGAAAGAAAATTGTCACTGGATGCTCGGGCTGCTCGATTCGAGGAAAATCTGAGGCTCGTTGAAGAGGCTCGGGCTCTTCTTGACATTTATGATTCTAATGAGCCCAATGACGTGAACGTCGTGGAAGACAACAGTATCGGGATTGATTCCCAGAGAGAAGAGGTGAGTTATGACTCGTGAGAAAAAACGATTGTTGTTGTTGGTTGTGGTAATCGCCTTGATTTTTTGTCTGATGGGGTGGGTGGTGAACGTGGCCGGAAAACATGACGCGGAGTATAGGGAAAGTCCAAGGGGACAGTTTGCCGCGCTTTCTTCTGAGATGGAAAAGATTCATTCCCAGATGGGATTCTTGGGGGATTCAAGATGGTTCCTCAAAAAGAATCTCGCCGAGAGTTCTGGGATTCTCGAAATCATGAAGAGGGAAGGAGCAGAATGGGGGGATTCTGTAATTTGGGAGATGGAGAGGAAAGTCTCCTTAGAGAGAGTTATGCTCGAGGCGATGGACAGGGAGATTGAAAAGCGCGAGGCTGAAATTGTTCGGCTCGGGAAAAAGAGAACTGAGATGTTTGAGAGTCTCGACTCTTTCCCTCCATGGTCTTCGCCAGAAGAAGAAGCGAAGGAAATGAAGGGCTGGATAGGGGATTACGGTCTTGACATCACGGAGGCCGAGATAAATCGCTTGGTCGAGTTCGGTGTCGGTCCGAATGACAACGATATTGGGATATAGTCCCAGGAAGGAATTTGTTATGGACATAAAGGTGTTAACAGTAGATGAACTCAAGAATTTGAAGATGCATGAGTATGTTCGGATTACACCTTACACTTGGGTCCTTCGTGTTCCAGGTGGGGTATTGTACAAAACGAATGAAACTTATGCTTGCCACGTGGTGTATGTCCCGCTGTTTGGTGTGGTAACTGTTGATCAAGACCCGCTTTGGATCGATCGCGCCAAGGGATGAGTTCGCGGATAGGTGAGTGTCGACGATATAGTCCTCTAACAGGGAAGGGTAGAGGTCTGTGGTTAGCTTCGCGTCAACGGATGACGCACTGCCTTGATGAACTTCATGGCGCGGAGCTTTTTGGTTTCAATGGTGAAGACGGCTATATCGAAAAGGATTGGCTTATGGCTAAAAAGGTATTGTACAGAAATTGGAAGGGTATATGCGAGGTGGAGAATTATGGTCTTCGCATGGAACTATCCTTTGTTGACCTGGGATCTGACAGGGCAAAACAACTTGCCCGTAGTCATAGGGACTGTTTTCAGAATGTTGAGGATGGCCCAGTTGAACTCTCGTCGATTGCACAGGAAGAAATGACTATCTGTCTGGGAGTTGAAGGATTTCAGCCTGGGTATCTCATGGTTACGAATGGAGCTCACAAGAAATTCAACATCCCTATATTCACGTGGGCGACTAGCAAGGATGCGGCCAAAAAATGCGGCGTTGTACATCTTCACGTGATGTGCCTTGGAAAAATTGGGGAGGTTGTCAAAATTCAGGGTAAACAATTCGTGATTCTCGAGTTTGACACGGAAAACAGCCTTGTGGAGTGTGCACCTAAAGAGCGCATTCTGGTAGACTGCTAAGTGGTCGGGTAGTCCGCTAAGGGGGTGGCTGGGCTATGGCGAAGAGCCCCGTACCGATACAGTTTCTTCGAAGTTTGGAGAGCTTGATGGTGCGGGGTTTTTTGTTTCAACAAGAGTAATAATTGGGGCTTCATAGGAAGGATTGATTTTATGACGGAAAAGAAGGCAAGCAAGAGAGTGTTTTCGAACGTTCCCAAGATCATTGAGGCGAGCGAAGGGAACCAATGGGTCATGAAGGCTTTGATGACCCCAAACGATTATCCCGCGTCTATTGAGATGCTCAACCAAAAATTCATGGGCTGTTTTTCGGACGAGCCAGTTTTGCCCGTGAGATTCGAAGACCTCGCAACCGTCGATCGGGTGATGTTTGGTGGTTGCGAATGTGGCGAGTCCAGGATTGTCTCGCATGGGATTTCAGGTCTGCTTGGCATTATAGGCGAAAAGTATTTGGTTGGGGTTTCATTATCTATGGGTGTCTTCAGCCTATTGGACCTGATGGACCTGATGGCCCTATCGACCATTCCCCCTCTGCCCGAAGAGGTCAATCTCTCTGGCGTTAAAAATGGAGACAAAGTTGTGATAAATGGAAGGGAAATGGTTTTGCTTGAGATAAAGACTCGGGATTCCTTCCCATCTGTCGCATACTTTGCTCTCACTGAACACGTCACGCCAGCCGGCAGCAAGTAACGTCCAACCCGTCCCGAAGGTCGCTCTCTTAGTGCATTAAGAGAGCGACTGGATGGATGGTGTTTTTATTTATCTATTATAGTATACTATATGATGTATTATGATTGGAAAATCTTGTCAACTACCCCGGACTGAAGTCCGGAGCGTGACCAGCTAATTTCCAAACCTAATCCCAATGCTTCCCTTGCGAATCTTCGATATAATACCGAACTCGCTCCGTCGTGACGCACCCAATACTTCGAGCAAAATAACCTTCGCTCCAAAACTTTTTGCCCCAAAGAAAATTCCTGAAGAGTTCCAAGTGATTCTTTCACATCATTCTCGACGAGAAACCTTTCAAAAATTGCACAATCTGACAAGGCGCATAATTTTTACAGTTCGTCACAAAAAGGTGAACATGCTCTGGACCAAATTCTAAGCAAACGAGTTCGACATTAATTTCTTTCAATTTCTCGACGAGATAAGCTCTTGTCAATCTCAAAACTTTCTCGTTTGAGAAAATCTCTCGTCGGTAAGCAACTGTCAATTGGATGTGGTAGTTGAATTCCCCGACGGCATGTGCGTAGCTACGTGTTTCAAATTTCATTTTAATCTCCGATAAGTTTATTTAGTTTCAGAAAGTTACAACTACGTTTACATTCGAGAAAGTAGGATTAACTTCCTATTTTCTTTAATACTTTCTAGAATAAATAATTTTCCAAGACAAAAGTTTGCCAACTAGAAGCACAATTCATCTCCCCACTAAACTAGGGAGATTTCTTGATGCGGCAAACTTTTAAAGTCTATTGTCTACAATATCGTATGCCAACCATAAATCAAAAAATAATCTCTCATTTGAGAAAGAGTGGGGAACCTTTGACTCAGAAGGAATTGTCTAGGATGTTGCCTAATATGAATCGAGCAGTTCTTCTTGGTTATCTTAGGTGTCTTGTAGACCTTGGGAAAATTAGGTCTAAGGATAGTGGAAAGGCTAAGATATATTATTTGTAATTATCGGCTTGGGTTTTTGAGGACTAGAGACAAGAAGAATGCTGCAACTAGTGAGATAATTAATGTGATGACTGCGTAGGATATGGCTCCTGTGGTGCCTATGACGGCTCCTGTAACGATATTTTCTTGGAGGGCTCCGGTTAAGCCTGTTATGATTATTCCGGCTGAAGCTAGTGCGACTGCAATACTTAGCCCTAGAAGTAGTCCTATTATCATGTATGTAGTAATGATTAAACTTTTATATAAGTTTATGTTTGGTGTAGGATGGTGGTGACGTATTTTCTTTTTGCGCTTGGGATTTATTGCTTGATTAAGGGAGCTGACTTGATAATTGATAGTTCGTCGTCTTTGGCTAAGAAGTTTGGGATTTCTACGATGGTTGTTGGGCTTACGGTTGTTGCTTTTGGGACTAGCTTGCCTGAGTTGATTGTTAATATTTTTGCGTCGTTGGAAGGTGCTGAACAGGTTGCTTTTGGTAGTATTGTTGGGAGTAATATTTCTAATATTTTGCTTGCTCTTGGAGTTACTGCAATTGTTAGGAATATTAAGCTGAAGTCTGCGACGATTTGGAGGGAAATTCCCTTTGCTCTTTTGGCGGCTTTTGTTTTGTTTGTGTTTTCTAACAAGGTGCTTTTTGGTGTTAGTAATTTTAACCTTTATTTGACTCGGTTTGACGGTATGATTTTTCTTTGTTTGTTTGGAGTTTTTATGTATCATATAGTTAGGATGGCTAGGAAGGATCGGACTAAGGTTGTGAATTTTGGGGACAGGGAGACTATTGAGGGTGGTTGGAAAATATTGATTAAGCTTGTTGTTGGGTTGGTTGGGATTTATTTTGGTGGTAGGTGGGTAGTGGACGGGGCTGTTTTTATGGCGACTCAATTTGGGATTAGTGAATTTTTGGTTTCTGCTACGATTATTGCACTTGGGACTTCATTGCCTGAGTTAGTTGTTTGTGTTTCTGCGGCTTTGAAGAATAAGGTTGACTTGGCTGTTGGGAACATTATTGGTAGTAATATTTTCAATATTTTGTGGGTCTTAGGAATTGTTCCTTTTATTAGACCGATATTAATTCCAACATTTGTTTCGTTTGATATTGCTGTGATGTTTTTCGCGACTCTCTTATTGTTTATTTTTATGTTTACGGGGAAGAGGCATGGACTTAGAAGGAAAGATGGAATTGTGTTTGTCTTGTTTTATATTTTGTATATTGTGTTTTTGATTTGGCGGGGTTAGAAGAAGTCGCCTAGGCCTTTTTGTTTTTTTGACTCTGTTAATTTTTTTAATTTTTGGAGTCCTGATTCTATTCGATTTTCTGAGAAGTCGTGGGAGAGTAGGATTTTTTTTACTTTTGATTCGTTGACTTCTTGGAAATTTATTGGTTCGTCGTATGAGGACTCGTATTCGTGGAATTGTTTGAAAACTTCTTGCCATTCGAAGACGAAGTTGTATTTGTCGTGTTCTTGGACGTGCTTGAATATTTCTACTGGGTATTTGTATTTTTGCACGATTTCTAATGCTCTTTTTTGACCTAGGCCCCTGACTCCTCCTGGATTGTAGTCTGTTCCGACGAGGATTGCTAGGCATATTAGTTGGTCTTTATCTATTTGGAGTTGGTTTAGGACTTGTTGGAATTCTATTAGTTCTGTTTTTGTGTCGACGAAAATTCCTGAGGGTAATTTTTTTCTTCGGGCTAGAGTTAGGTTTCTGATTAACATTGGGGTTCCGTAAAGTAAGGCGTCGTAATCCTGAGAGGCTGCTGCCCAAACTTTGTTAGCTCTGCAAAGTGTGGCTGCCTCAGCTTCACCTTCGCTTGGGGCTTGAATGACGGGTATACCCATAGCTTGTAGTAAGTCTTTGCTTTCTTGAATAATTTCATCAGTTATTTTTACGAACCTTCCAGAATACTTTTTCATTTCTTGAATGTCTTCTGAAAGTTTTGCTTTTTCGTATTTTTGTTCTGCAATTATTTTTGCTTCTTTTCGTTTTTTTATTTCTTCTTGTTTTAATTCGGGAGGTATTCCGTCAAAAACGTATACTGGTTTGATTCCTTCTTGGAGCAGGTTTATGTTTCGGTAGAAAAGCCCTGAGAGGTGTGAAGTTATTCTGCCTTCTTTGTCCATAAGAGCCGTGCCGTCTGGTTGGCGGATTGTTGTTAAGAATTGGTAGAGTGTGTTGTACGCGTCTATTGCTAGCACTTTTCCTTTTAGGTCTGAGATTGTGATTTCTTTTCTTGGAATTATTTCTGATATCTGGACTCCCATGTTTTGAGAATGTGAAAGAAATTAATAAGATTATTGGTTTGATGTTACAGGAGCTAATTCTGGAACTAACTCTAGGGCTATTTCTAATTCATTAACTTTTGTTCTCATGCCTGTTTTTTGAATTGCTTTGGCTACATCGGCTACAAAACTTTCTGTTTCTTCTTCTAAGTTGAATGGTTTAACATCTCTATCGTGGCTTCTCGGGGTGCTATCGTGATATATAGCAAAAACGTTTTCACTGGATTTTATTCCTATGATCATTTCTGATTTTGCATCTATGTGCATACCGTACAAGACCCTCGGTCCTTCTGAATAATTTATTCCGGATGAAACTTCTACACTAAATGATTGGGAGTGTTTGCAAAGACGTGTTGCAAAATCTGAGTATGATTGAACTTTTTTTGCAAATTCGTCTAAGTTGCCGTATATTGGAGTTTCCATTATGCTAAAGAATTGACGAGACCATCACCTTGTCTTGAAGGATCTGCATATTTAGTTGGGGTAATTTGTCTAAAATAAGGTGGCTCTGGAGGTCTATTATTGCCTGTTTCATAGACGCGACTAACTGGCTGAACTTTATAGCAAGAATAATCATCTATTTTCATAATTGAAAGAAATTTTTTGTGTTTATAAGTTTTTTGTTTGTTGTATCTTAATGGTAGTTACAACAGTATATCTCAAAAAGAATATAAAGTTGATTGGGTTTTGTTATAAATGAGATTTGAGTTTGTTCCCGTCGATTATGACTATTTTGATTTTGAGGGTCGGAACTATGTTAAGTTGATTGGTCGGAATGGTAAGGGTAAGAAGATTTGTGTAGTGGACTCTTATGAGCCTAATTTTTGGGTTGTTTTGAAGAATGGGTTTGAGGATAAGGCGAGTGAAGTTGCTGATAAGATTTCAAAGTTGGAGACTGAGAAGGCTGGGCGGAAGACTACGGTTTTGAAGACTGAGATTTTGGGGAAGAAATTTTTGGGGAAGAAGGTTAAGGCTATTCGGGTTTTTGTTACGAATCATAAGGATGCGCATGATATTGCTTCGGAGATTGGGGATATGGAGGAGATTAAGTCTCGGCGTGAGTATGATATTCCCTTGATTACTAAGTATATTAAAGAGAAAGGTGTGAATCCTTTGAGTTGGCATTTTGTTGAGGGCGAGGTTTTGGATGTTGGCGATTATGGTGGTTTGGCTGGAGCTTTGAATATTGATGTTTGCGTTGGTGCGACTAAGATTGAACCGATGAAAAATAAGGAGGGGTTTGAGCCTAAGATTTTGGCGTATGATATTGAGACTGATAGCACAGAAATTGGGAAGGGTGATATTTTGATGATTTCGCTTTATGGGGAGGGACTGAAGAAAGTTTTGACGTGGAAGAAATGTAAGGAGAAGCCGGAGTATGTTGAGTTTTGGGGGGACGAGGGTTCGATGATTGAGCGGTTTGTTGAGTTGGTTAATGAGTACGATCCGGATGTTTTGACTGGGTATTTTAGTGATGGTTTTGATTTGCCTTATTTGAAAGCGGCGTCTCATACTAATGGAGTGAAGCTTGGTTTGGGAGTTGACGGAAAGGGTCCTGTATTCGCGAGGGGTAGAATTCCAAGTGGGAAAATTTCTGGGATTGTTCATGTTGATTTGTATCGTTTTATCGATGCTGTTTTTTCTCAGTATTTGCAGAGTGAGACTTTGTCTTTGAATGAGGTGGCTGGTGAGTTGGTTGGGGAGAGGAAAGAGGATTTTGATTTTAAGAGGTTGGCGAATATGAAGGATAATGATTGGAAGGATTTTTTCTCTTATAATTTGCAGGATTCTGTTGTGACGTATAAACTTGCGCGTAAGATTTGGCCTGACGTTGTTGAGTTTTCGAAGATTGTTCGGGAGCCTTTGTTTGATGTGACGCGTGACAGAATGTCGGCTCATGTTGAGAATTATCTTATTCATAATTTGGATAATTATAATGAGATTGTTGAGAAGCGGCCGATGTATGGGGAGAGCGAGGAGAGGAAGGCTAGAGGTAAGTATGAGGGTGCTTATGTTTTTGAACCGACGCCTGGGCTTTACGAGAATTTGGTTATGTTTGATTTTACTAGTATGTATGCGTCGGTGATTGTGACTTATAATTTATCGAAGACGACGCTGGAAGAAAATGGGAACTTCTCCAAGGATGTTGGATTTTTTCCTACGATGCTTCTTGATATTATTGAGAAGAGAAAGAAACATAAGAAAGAGTTTGCCAAGAATCCGTCTGGGATGCTTCGGGCTCGGAGCAATGCTTACAAGTTGCTTGCGAATGCGGCTTATGGTTATCAGGGATTTTTTGGAGCTAGGTATTATTGTCGAGAAGCTGCTGCAGCGACGGCACGGTTTGCTAAAGAGAATATTTTGAATGCGATTGGGATAATTAAGGATGCTGATTATAAAATTATTTATGGGGATACGGATTCGATTGCGTTTTTACAGGGTGATAAAAGTAAGGATGAGATTTTAAAATTTTTGAAAAAGATTAATGATGATTTGCCTGGTATTATGGAATTAGATCTTGAGGATTTTTATGTTCGGGGACTGTTTGTTTCGAAGAGAGGGAGTGAGACTGGAGCTAAGAAGAAGTATGCGTTGCTTGATGAGAAAAACAAGATAAAGATTCGTGGGTTTGAGACGGTGAGACGGGATTGGTGTAAGTTGACTCGGAATTTGCAAAGCGAGGTTTTGAAAAAGATTTTGGAGGATGGGAATGAAGAGAATGCTTTGAAACTTTTGAAAGAGGTTGTGAGGAAGTTGAATAATCGGGAAGTTGGTTTGCATGATTTGATGATTCGGACTCAGTTGCGTCGGCCGTTGGGTGAGTACGTGGCTGAGGGACCTCATGTTCTTGCTGCGAAAAAAATGGTGGCTCAAGGTGTGCCTGTTAATCCTGGGATGCTAATTGAATACTATATTGGAGAGGGTTCTAGTAAGAGGATTGGGGATAGGGTCTATTTGCCAGAGGAAAAGTCAAAGTACGATATTAAATATTATATGAATAATCAGATTTTGCCGGCGGTTGAGAATATTTTTGATGTGTTTGGGGTTGATGTTAAATCTGTTGCCGACGGAAAAAGGCAGACTAGTTTGGGGGATTTTTTATGAAGTTTACTATAATCTGTTTTGTTACTTTTTAATAATAGTTACAATAAAAAGTTTTATATAGTTGAAATTTTTAAAAATAGTTATATGACAAAAAAATTAATTGATAGAATTAAAGAAAAGCCAATTAGGGTTATACTTCAAGGTGCTGTTGGGTTAGTATTTATAGATGAGGCTATAGAAACTGCACTTTCTGCTGCAGAAAGAGTTAATAGATTTCAACCCCAAATAGAAGAAATTTTTGGGCAGGTGGGATATGTGGCAGGACAAATTGTGACACCTTTGGCATTTGGAGCTTCTACTGTAGTGTTAGGGTATGCTGCTATAGTAGGTGCTGGGATGTTTTTAGATGAATATTATTATAAAGATTCTAAGATGAGAAAACTTAAATAATTTTTATTTAAATTTCCTTTTCAAAAACAATAAAAACTCTTTTATTCTTGATTTTTAATGAAGACAAAATTTGATACCATAATTAAAGAATTAAAGCATCACTTACCATTTACTTTAGTTGCGAGTTTGGTTGCTTCGGTTTTGGTTGCTATTATTTTTTTGGTTAAAGGTGGTCTTGGGGATTTTGATATGGCAGCTTTTGAGATATTGCATCCTGCTCATGTTTTGGTTTCTGCTGCCGCTACTGCTACAATTTTTCATAGGTATAAAAAATCTTTTTTAGAATCTGTTTTGATTGGAACTATTGGTGCGATTTTGATTGGAACTTTAAGTGATGTTATTTTTCCTTGGATTTCTGGGAACTTACTTATGCTTGATACACATTTTCATTTGCCATTGATTGAAGAACCTTTCTTAATAATTGGAGTTGCAATAATTGGTTCTTTGGTTGGTATTTTTTTGGGATTATCTAAGTTGTCGCATTTACTTCATGTTTTTTTATCTGTGTTTGCGAGCTTGTTTTATCTTTTGGCTTTTAGTAGTGGAATTAATATTTGGATTATCTTGATTATTTCGTTGGTCGTTTTCGTCGCTGTGCTTGTGCCGTGTTGTATTAGCGATATTGTTTTTCCGCTTTTGTTTATCAAGAGGCCTTGTAAGAAATGTGGATATTATCATGATCATGAATGATATATCAAAAAAAATTAGTTAAATTTTCTTTTAAATAACTTCTTTAACTTTTTTACCTGATTCTTGTTTAAAGCTTATTTCTTTTTCGTTTAAAGCAGATTCCATATTTCCGCCAATTTTCCCTGCAATTGTTAAGTTGACTTTTTTATCAGCCAACATATATGCTACGGAAAATCCTGCTCCTCCGCCTCCACTTGCAAAAGGATTTTTTATGGCTTCTATGAGCTCTTTGTTTTCAAAAATAAGATAGTAGGGTGCTCTTCCGCCTTTTTCGCTTATGTCGGAATCAATTGTTTTTCCTTCTGATGCTATAGCAATTTTCATTATTTAACCTCCATGATTTTATTTATTAGTATTCCTTGTATTATGGATATGGCAACCATGACTAAAGTTAGGATAATAATGTATTGCCAGCTAAAATATATAATTGCTAGTGGGAGTAGTGGGATTTTTATTGCACGATTGTACAAGAAGCAGGCTATTAATCCGTAGTTTAATCCTTTGTTTTTTAGGTCTGCTAAAAGAGGATACCACATATAAATTGGTCCGCTTGAAATTATTCCACCTAGAATAACATAGAACCATTTTTTTATTCCTTTTTCTTTTAGGTGTTTTATTACAAATTCTGGGGTTATAAAATAATTTGATAAGCTCATTAAAACGAATACCATTATGAAAATAGGAATTATTTTATAGATGATTTGTCCAAAAAAGTTTAGACTATTGAGATAAATTTCTTTACTGAATATTGAGAGTAGAAGATAAATAAAAATTATTGCTCCTAGAAAATACCAAGAGCCTGGAAGTTTTTTTAATTTGTTTTTAAATTTCATGCTATTACTCCTAAAATTAATACTGTTACTATCGCGACGATGATTGATAAAATGAAAGCTGTGATGTTTCTTAATATTGCGAATTTTTTACCTAAGATTGTTGATTCTGCTGGAAGTTGTATTATTCCTACCGTGACCCATGCGACTAAAAAAGCTGTGACGGCCAGAAGACCGATTCCCTGATTTAACATTTCTCCTCCGAAGATGTAACTTGTTATTGGGTTTCCTGCGGAGATACTGCCGACTGAACTTCCGATGATAGAATCTATAAGTATGTTTTTACTAAAGAGTGTTGTGTAGAATGATTTCGGGACTATTGCAGATATTAAACTTATAAGTAGAATTGTTCCTAGAATCATGGGAAAGGCATTCCATAATCCTTTTGCGGCTTTAGTCATTGATTGCTTCATTTTAATGGTTGCAGTTTGAATTTAATTCTTTAAGATTTTCTATATTTTCTATGACCTCTTTAACAGTCTTGTATTCTCCTGTTTTGATTTTTATACCTTTTTCATTGAATAGATTTATCGCTCTTTGTCCTACCCCTAATGTAAAAACAATGTCTGGGTTAAATTTCATTATTTGATCTACTGGAGTTAGTTCTTGATTTGAGTGGTCAATTTTATTTTCAAGGATTGCTAGGTTATTAATTTCTTTTTCGTATATTGCAAAATGGGAACAATGTCCAAAGTGTTCGCTTAGAACTGAGTCTTCTCCTTTATTTTCGTTTATTGCTATTAATATTTTCATTTTATTCTCTCTCCATTTGAATTTTACATTTTGGGCATTTAATTTTTGAACAAGGTATTCCTTTTTTATGTTTTAGTTTATATTTGCATTTGGGGCAAACACAGTTCCCTTCTGGACCCTTTCCTTCTGCTCCCTCTACTTTGTTTTTGAATCTTTCTTTTCGTTGCCATTTAAAACCCTTTCCAAAACTAATTTTTGAATCAATATTTTTTGGCTCAAAAGATACATTTGTTATATTGTGTGTACTGATTTGAATAACAACATATTCTAGGGATTCAATTGAATTTACCAAATTTCTTTTTAATTTTTCAGAAATTTGTGTCGCTTTTTCTACAATAATATCTTTGTCTAATTTTATTTCTATATTTGCAGTAATCATAGAGCCCTTTTTTTGAGTTTTTAATTTACCAATTTCTATTTTATTTTTTTCAACAATTAATTTTATTTTATTTTCAACCTCTTTTCCAGCTGATACATCTAATAAGGAATCTGTTGCCTCTTTCCCTAATTCAAAGGATTCTTTGAGAATATATAACCCAATCAAGAAGGCTAAAATAGAGTCTACATAAATCCAATATGGCATTAAAAATATTCCAATTAAAACTGCAATTGAAGTATAAACGTCTATTCTGTCATGAACGCCGTCTGAGAGAAGACTCAAGGAATTTTCCTTTTTTCCGTAGTATATTTTCAATCTTGACATAATCTCATTTAAGATTACTGACAATAACATTATTCCTAATGCTAGATAACTAATCGACATTATTTTGGGATCTATAAGCCCCTTATATGCTTCATAAATCATCCAAATTCCTGCAAGAAATAAAATAAATGTAATAATTAGACCTGAAAAAACTTCAAATTTATAATGGCCATAGGGATGTTTTTCATCAACAGGTTTTTTTGATATTTTTATTCCTATTAAGCTTATTGCTGAAGATAAAACATCCATTCCTGAATGAATTCCTTCGGCTAAAACTGAAGCAGAATTGGAAAAAAATCCTACAATAGTTTTTCCAAATGCAAGAATAAGATTAACAAATATAGAAATTATTGCAATTTTTTCCTTCATTCTTTCCCTCCTGGGTTAATAAAATTATAAACACTTTTTTTATCTTTATTAAAATAACAACCTATACCAACCATGCCTATAACTTTTCTAATCAATAAATTTTTTATTAGAATTTTCATTTTATTTTTTGTAATGCATTCTGTGCAGCATTTATTATTGGATAAGTTGTAGGCGCAGCAGTCAGTTTAGGATGAGTTGCTATTTGCAAACTCTCTAATTCCTTAATCGTAAATTTTTTCTGAATAGCAGCACTAATTATATTAATCATTTCGCCAACAGAATCTCCACCCATGACTTGTCCTCCCAGAAGAATTTTATCTTTTTTTGAAAATATTAATTTAATATTTATCAAAGATGTATTTGGAAGTTTTCCTGGATGCTTATCAGCAGTTTGAGCTACTCCTGAAATTACTTCCATATTCCTTTTCTCAGCTGTTTTTTCACTGACGCCTGTAGAGCCTAATACCAATTTCCCAATTTTTGTAGAATAAGAAGCGAGAGTTCCTTTATTTTCTTGTAAATTTTTACTAAACAAATTATATCCTGCAATTCTTGCTTCTGTTGTTGCAGTAGATGCAAGCATTGCATTTATTTTATTTTTACTAAAGAAATCTTTTTTCGTAGCACAATCCCCAATAGCAAATATATTTTTATCAGAAGTTTGAAGATATTTGTCAACCAAAATACTATTTTTAATTATTTTTAATTTTGATTCACTTGCTAAATTCACATTAGAATTTGATCCAATTCCAAGAACTATTAAATCGGCTGAAATTGATTTTCCATTAGAAAGCAAAACCGATTCTACTTTCTTATTCCCTCTGATTTCTTTTACACTTAAATTATTATAAATTTTAACACCCTTTCCTAAGAGTTCTTTACCTACTTTTTCCGAAAATTCCTTATCAAAAGAATTACCCAATATCTCAGGTAATAATTCAACTAAACTAATATTCGCATTTTTGAGATTAGATAATTCATCTGCAAATTCTACTCCAATAAAACCTCCACCGATAATCACAATATTTTTAGATTTTTTTACTCTATTCTTAAAATCTTTAAGATAATTCATTTCTTTATATATTGGATAAACTCCTTTCTTTTCTATTCCTTTTATCCGTGGAATTATTGGATTGGACCCTATCGCCAGAACAAGCTTATCGTACTTAATACAAGAATTATTCTCAGTAAATATCTGCTTTTCTTTTTTATTTATTTTAACAACCTTATCTATTTTCAAATCAATTTTATTTTTATCCAAAGGCATATTTCCCATAGCATTATCTTCCGGACTTTTCAGGGTAGTAAACATATAGGGGATTCCACACGGTATAACCCCCTGAGAAATATCTTTAATCAACAAAATATTTTTATCTGGATTATACATTCTTGAAGTAACTGCAGAGATAACTCCGCCTGGACCTCCTCCAATAATTATTATATCATATTTATTTTTCATTTTTTTATTTTAATTGCCTTCCCGTTAATTATCGCATCTGCTATCTTTCTTCTACCAGAAGATAATATTCTAGATAATGTAGATTGAGATACTTGCATTCTTTCTCCTGCTTTTGCTTGAGAAATTCTTTCAAAATCAATTAATCTTATTGCTTCAAACTCTGGCAGAGATATTTCAGACTCTTCTAAGTCAAACATTCTTATCCCTGCAGGTTTAAAGTAAGAAGAGTTAGGTCTACCTCGAACTATTCTTCTTTTATGTGGTCTAGGCATTTTAGTTTTGTCTTGCTCTTCGTCCACGGCCAGCGCCTCTTCCAGCGCCTCTACCTAAGCCTCTTCCGAGTCCTACACCTGGTCCGAATTCTTCGCCAGTAGGTTCTGCACCTTCGCAGTCGCCCATCTGTCGTCCAGTCTTAGGTCCTTTTCCCTCTGGACCTGTTTTGTCTCTATTTGGCATTGTATTTTTCCTCCATGTTTAGTTATGAATATATATGCATTAAACTATTTAAATGTTTAGTTTTGGGCATGTATTCATAATTAATGGAACAACAGAAATATATACCTTCATTTCTAAATTTTATTATGGATAAGAGAAAGGATTATTCTGAATATTTGAAAGAGAAATTTCCGCCGAAGGAAGGGTTTGTTCAGAGGATGGAAGTTTTGTTGGGCAAAGATGGTGCTAAAGAATTTTTTGAGATTTCTTATACGCCGACGCCTATTTCAATTAGATGCAATACTTTGAAAATTTCTGTTGATGAATTGAAGTCTAGACTTGAGGGCTATGGGTGGAAGTTGCGGCAGCCGTTTGAGGAATTTCCTGAGGTGATGGTTATTGAGTCGAAGTTGAATCCTGGTGAGTTGGGGAAGACGAAGGAGCATTTGCTTGGGTATTATTATGTTCAGGAAATTAGTTCGATGTTGCCGATGTTGGTTTTGAAGCCGAAAGCTGAGGAGATGGTTTTGGATTTATGTGCGAGTCCGGGGAGTAAGACGACGCAGGCTGCTGCTATGATGGAGAATGGTGGGACGATTATTGCGAATGAGATGAACATGGGGAGGATTGGTATACTGAATTCTAATTTGGAGAGGTGTGGGGTTATGAATACGATTGTGACGCGGAAGGAAGGGGTCGCGCTTTGTGAGAGGTTGTTGAAAAAATCTCAGGTGAAGTTTGATAAAATTTTGGTTGATGCGCCGTGTTCTGGAGAGGGGACGTTGAGGAAAAGCCCTAGGACTTTTCAGATGTGGAATGTGAATATGGTTAAGAAAATTGCATCGACTCAGAGGAAGTTGGTCGAGGCTGCTATGAAACTTTTGAAGGTTGGTGGTGAGATGATTTATTCAACTTGTACTTTGGCGCCAGAAGAGGACGAGATGGTGGTTGATCACTTGATTAAGAATTTTGATGTTGAGGTTGAGCAGATTAAGTTGCCTTTGAAATTTCGTGAGGGTGTGGTTAAGTGGGAAGATAAGGAATTTAGTGGGGAGTGTAAAAAATGCTTGAGGCTGTATCCTCAGGACAATAATACTGATGGATTTTTTGTTGCAAAGATTAGGAAGGTTAGCGAGGAAGAAAGGGAGGTGGATGAATGGAAGAAGAAAGGAAAGAAATAATTGTTGTTGCGTCGGGATATTTTGACCCGTTGCATGTTGGACATATTGAGTGTTTGGAGTTAGCTAAGGAACTTGGGGATAAGTTGATTGTTATTGTGAATAATGATAAACAGGCCATTTTGAAAAAAGGGGTTGAGTTTATGCCGTTTAAGGAGAGAGTTAAGATTGTTGAATCTTTGGGTGTCGTCGACGAGGTTTTTGAATGTATTGATGAAGATGCTACTGTTTGTAAATCTTTGGCTGTTATTAAGCCTCATATTTTTGCGAAGGGTGGAGATAGGAATGTTGGTAATATTCCTGAAGATGTAGTTTGTGAATTGCATGGTATTAAAATTATAGATGGACTTGGTGATAAGATTCAGGCGTCTTCGAAACTAATTAGGGATGCTAAGGAGAGTAAGCTGATATGAAGATAAATATTTTAGATAGGGCGAAGAAGAAAAAGTTTATTGAGGGACTTAGTGATTTGGGGATGCGGAAGATTCCTGAGTTGTTAATTAAGACTGGGACCGAAAGGGTTCGGGCGTATTCTGGACATTTGTCGACGGAGGAGATTTGGGATATTTGGAGAATTTTGCCGATTGAGGGTGTTGGGCTTTATGTTGGGAAGGATATGGTGAATCGGAATGGGGTTCGTGAGGTTCGGTTGAGTTTGGATGGGATGCATGTTTGGAAAGATCAGTTGACGGAGAATGTTTTGGAATTGACGGAGGAACAAGAGGTTGCTTGGTTTGCTGGAAAGAATGTTGAGTTGAATGAGAAACAGAGTGAGGAGTTTGTTAGGATGGATAAGAAATTTGTTAATGTGAAGTCTGGGAAAGATTTTGTTGGGACTGGGAAGATTGGGGATTCTGGAAAAACGTTGTTTGGGTTTTTGCCTAAGGAAAGACGGCGGAAAGAGCGGATTATATAGTGTAATACAATAATTTTTATAAATGGAGATATGGTTGATTTTTTATGACATTGAGAAGTAGTAGACCTGAAAATTCTAATTTAGTTATAGAGACATATTCAGTAAAGGGGGTTAAGGCTGATTTTCGCTCTTATGAAGGAAATCCATTTCCAAGAAGAATTGGAAGAGCTATTGGGAATGAATGTAAATTTAATGTAGTCTCTGAAAGCGAGGAGGGAAGTGTCCTTAGTGATTTTCATATTACCCATGATGCTTCAATGTATTCTTGTGATATCAATAAAATTTTCGCCTCAGAAGTTTTAATAAAAATGTGTGGGGTTAGATATCATGTTGGATTGAATTCGTTTGAGTGGAATGCTGAGTTGTCTCTTTTTTATGATTCCAGGGGTATAGAAGAAAAGGATTTGGAGTTACTTAGGGCGGCAATTCGTGAAACTGGGTTTAGTGAAAGAGAATAATGAGATGTATGATTGAGATTGATAAAACTTAAATATGGTATTTTTGGTTTAAAGGTATGGATACACGCGAGGTGTTGATTTTGGCTGATCCTAATGGGGCGGCTTGGGATTTTACGAAGAGTGTTTATGAGAAATTGAATGCTGATCCGAATCGTCGAGTGAAATATCTTTTGGGACATGTTGATGTTAGGAAATTTAATGATGGTGAGATTTTTGTGAAGATTGATTGTAATGTTCGGAATAAAAATTGTTTTTTTGTGCATGATTCGTCGATGGGGGCGCAGGATTGGGCGATGTCGCTTGTCGAGGTGAATGATGCGTTGGTTCGGAGTTCTGCGAGGGAGGTACATAATGTTTTGCCTTATATGAAGTATTCGAGGCAGGACCGGATGACTGAGCCTAGGACACCGATTAGTTCTGGGATTATTGCGCGGATGATTGGGATGGAATGTAATGGAGTGATTACGACTGATTTGCATAATCCTGCGATTACGGGTTCTTATGATATTCCTTTTGATAATTTGAGAGCTTATTTGTCGATTATTGGATATCTTCAGGATAAGTATAGTAATTTTTTGAACAATGTTGTCATTGTTGCACCGGATGTTGGGAGTGCGGAGATGGCGAAGAGTTATGCGAAGCGGCTAGGATGTGGTGTTGCGATTGTTGATAAGTCGAGGGAGAGGGCTGGGGTTGTTGGGTCTATGAAGGTGATTGGGGACGTTGCTGGAAAAAATGTGATTTTGGTTGATGATATGATTGATACGGCTGGGACGCTTTGTAAGGCTGGAGAGGTTTTGAAGGAGGAAGGGGCTTTGCGGATTTGGGCTTGTGCGACGCATGGGCTTTTTAGTGGGGAAGCTGTTAATAGAATTAGTTCTTCTTGTTTTGAGAGAGTGATTGTTACTGATTCGATTCCGCAAATAGGTACTGGGAAAATTGAGGTTATTTCTTTGGTGGGTTTGTTTGCTGATGCGATTGGGCGGATTTCTCATGGGCGGAGTGTTAGTGAGTTGTTTCGTTAGTGTGAGATTGCTTTAGAGACTTATAGGAATGTATAAATAATTTGTTTTTGTGGAAATTTTATGGGTATTGGGAAAAGGATTAGGAGCTATGTAATAGAATTTTTAGCGGAGCGTGAGTTGGATGAGATGGATGCGAGATTCCATAATGAGAAAATAATTAATGCAGATATAGGTGGGCCATTAAGAAGGTCGACTGAGGAAAGGTTACGAGAGCTTAGAACGGGGTATGGGGATCTTTTTCGTACTTTAATTAAAACGGCGGCTGCGAAGATGGAACAGGATGTTTTGGCGACTTATATTCCTAACGATGTTATTCTTGAGCTTGGGCTTCCTATTATGGCGAGGGCAGATAAGCAACTTGAGAGAGCTCCTATAGCTGTTGTATCTAGGGGTAGGGAAGTTTATCGTACAGTAAATTTTTCTAGGAGGTGTTCCTTAGATGATGTGGGGTTGTGTCATTTAGTTAGATCTGTTACTATGGGAGATGGTTTTGATACAAGTGAAGAGTATGAGGTCTCTAGAGAAAGGTGTGATTTGTTTGTTAGTGCTTTGCCCTCTTCTTATGCGTCTTCGATTGATTCCGGGTCTTATTTGGTTCGAATGGTTCCTCTTGGTGCTGGTAGAACTATGTTTGGCAATGCTGGAGAAGCTGCGGCTAGGCGTGTTAGAAGAGCGGTGGAAGATATTATTACTTTGAATGGTGTAAATATAGGAGGAGAACATGCAACAGAATGAAGTTAATTCGTATATTAAGGCTGGGAAAATTGCTAGAGATATCAAGGATTTTGTTCGGGGTATTGTTAATCCTGGGGTTAAGTTGATTGATGTGGCTGAGGCAGTTGACGCGAAGATTTTGGAGCTTGGAGGTGAACCGGCGTTTCCTGTGAACTTGAGTTTGAATGAAATTGCTGCGCATTATACTCCTGTGCCTGGGGATGAAACTGTGGCCGAGGGTATACTTAAGGTTGATGTTGGGGTTGCTGTTGATGGGTTTATTGCTGATACGGCTTTTTCGATTGACTTGACTGGAGATGGGAAATTTAAGGAAATGATTGGATTGAATAAGGAGATGTTGGCTAGGGCTACTGGTGTGATTAAACCTGGGTTTGAAATTTGTGAGATTGGCGATGCTGTTCAGGATGTTTTGGAGAAATGGAATTCTAAGAATGGTTCTTCTTTTGCTGTGATTAAGAGTTTGTCGGGACATACTTTGGGACAGGATCAGATTCATGCTGGGTTGACGATTTCTAATTATAGGAATGATAATAAGACAAAATTGGATGATATGGCTTTTGCGATTGAGCCGTTTGTGACGACGGGGGATGGGGATATTTATGAGGGAAAGGAAGGTGGGATTTATGTTTTGCAGAGTGATGATAATGTTCGTGATAGGGACGCTCGCGCAGTTTTGAAATTTATTAAGGATAAGTATAAGACGCGGCCGTTTTGTTTGAGGTGGTTGGTGAAAGAGGGATTTAGTAAATTGAAATTTGTTTTGGCTATATTGGTTAAGCAGGGTATACTTCATCATTATCCGATGTTGATTGAGAAGAGTAAGGCGCCGGTTAGTCAGGAAGAGAATACTTTTGTTGTTTCTGGTGGAGAGGTTGTTAATACTACTGGGGGATAACTAGAAATTAATTTTTTGTTATTATCGGTTGGATACTGTCCATTCTGCCCACCCTTCAAAATCACACACGCTTAATAACGACGGTTGGAATATTCCATTTATGTATAATCTTAAATATCTTAAATCCTAAATATTTGAATGGTGATTTTTTCAAAATTAAACAGAAAAGAGATAGTAGATATTCTCTCTAATTATAAAATAGGGAGGTATAAATCTCATTCATATATGAAGGGAGTTTATGATAATCATATGTATATTCTAAATACATCAACAGGTAAATATATAATAAAAATTAATAAAAAAATTAATAAAAATTCATATTTGAACCAATTAGAATATATTGACTTCTTATACTCTAAGAAAATCCCCGTAGCAAAAAATATCAAAAATAAGAAGGGAAATGAATTAATACCTTACCGTAAGAAATATTATATCATTCAAAGATACATTGAAGGAAAAAGTGCACAAGATATGGGGATCCCTCTCTCAATTGAAATGGGAAAACAAATAGGGAAGTTACATTCAACTCTGGTAAAATCTAAATATTCTAAAGGAAATAAATCTCATTCTTATAAAAAAAGAAGTTTTAAGAGCATAAAGGATGGAGAAAAAATTCAAGGAATATATAATGAACTTTTGAAAAATTTAAATGGGCTAAACTTTAGTAAATTAAGAAGTTCATATATTCATTCAGACCTTAGTGAAGGTAACATGTTGGTAAAAAATAAGAAACTAATATCCATAATAGATTTTGATGATAGTGATTATGATTATATTGCCTATGATACAGCAATCTTTATTGCACATTTTTACTTATCTAGAAAAAGAATTCAAAGAATGAAGGCTAAAATATTCCTAAAAGAATATTCAAAATACTTCGCGTTAAATAATGAAGAGAGAAAAGCAATTTATTACCTAGCGAAATACAGACTTTTTGGAATATTGTCTTGGTATATAGAACACTTAAAGAGTCATCCAAAAGAAACTCCTAGTATGAAAAAAGGTATAAAAAGAAACTCTGAAGTTGTAATGAGACTTGATAAATTTACTCTTGAAGACTTTATGAAGTTTATCCCTAAATAATCCGCCCACCAAAGACACACATCTCCAGTCGTTGTGGTTGGGGCGTCTACTCTTTAACCTGCGTAACTTGCGCTGCTGCTTTTTTAGAAATTATTTTTAGGTATCAATAAGCAGAATGGGGTACTTACTGCGATTATGAATAATGACGAGCCTACGATCCAAAAATCATTTGCGATTATGTTTCCGTAGATGAATAGGGGTAGTCCTACGAAGAATGCTATTAGGACGCCGTACAAAACTCCTTTTGCGCTTAATCTGTTCCAGTATAGACTTAGTATTGTAGGAATGACGACGCAGGCAGCTATTGTATTGAATATCCACCATAAATGGAAGAGCCCGAATTGCGGAATGTAAACAACCGCTAGTGCTACTAATAGTCCTAGAATAGAAACTCCGAACATTGCTTTTCTTGCTGAGCTGATTGCTTCTTTGTCTGTTTTTGGTTTGGTGACGTCTGTTACCCATAATGAGCTTGTGGCTGATAATCCTGAATCTAAAGTTGAGCTCAATCCTGCTAGTAACATTATTACGAATAAGAATACTGCCCAAGTGGGTAGTAATGTAGCAACTGTTTGGACTCCAATCATTGAGGCGTCAACTCCTTCTGGGAGGGTGATCCCTAGAGCGGGGTTTGCTCCTAAAAATCCTAAAGTGGATAATGCGATTGGGACTATTTCGAATAGGATTGCTCCGAATATGAATGCTTTTGATAAATGTCCTTTTTTTATTGAAAATGCTCTTTGCCAATATTGCTGGTCTGAAATAGCTCCAGAGATTAAACCTATTGAGGTTACTATTCCTAGTGAGAATGCAATTCCTGGGTCGAATACATTTTTGATTCCTGATAGCCCACCTAAGCCTGCGGTTATTGCTGAGAAGCCTCCTGCTGCAGACCATGTTAGTGGAAGAATTATTAATCCTATTATGAAGATTAGTGTCATTTGTACAAAGTCTGTTATGATTGATGCTTCGAGCCCGGAGATATATGTATATGCTAGGGCTATGACTAAAAGTATTGGCATGACTATAATTAAGGGTATACCAGTTAGTAAATAAATTAAGCTTCCTCCTGCAAAGATTTGGACGGTGACTGCCATGAGTTGGTAGAAGAGGTAGGGGAAGAGGTAGACTTTGTGGGCTTTCTCGCTGTTGAGTTTATATTTGATGTATTGTGGTAAGGTATATCCCTCTGGCATTTTTTTCCTGATTGTTGGAGCTAGGAATGCGAATATGGCTAAGGCGAATATATTAGGAACTGTAAACCAGAAAATTCCCGCCAAGCCTTTTTGATAAGCTAGTTGAACTGAGACGAAAAGAGCTGGTGCCCAAATCCAAGAAGCTGCTATGCTTGAACCTCCGAGAAACCATCCGACTTTTCTCCCTGCGACTAAGAATCCTTCTTTTGTGGAAGACTTTTTCCTTCTACTAAAAAAATATGTGACTAATATCATTACTAGTCCAAATATTAGTAAAAACCAATAGCCTGCTGATTGTGATATAAATGCCATTTATTCTTTGGCTCCTATCTTTAGATATTCTTGAACAAGTTTGCCCAATACTTCCCAGGCGTTCTTTTTTCCTTTTCTTTTTATGACTGAAAGAAATTTATTCCAGACTTCTCTTTCTCCCCTAAAGGAGATTGAATCTAATCTACTCCATTCTTTCCTATTGGATTTTTTGTTTTCCATATATTATTACATTATTACTTTCTTATAAGGGATGGCGGTGGTTATTGCCACCACAATAGAAATATTTTTAAGTGGGGCTTTGTTTGTAATTTTATGTATGAAGAAACATTGAAAGAGGCGGGCTTAAGTAGCAATGAGGCAAAAGTATACGAAACCTTATTGAAAGTTGGGGAAGTATCTGTTCAGTCGATATCAAATAGGTCGGGGGTTCATAGGAGAAATGTTTATGATTCCTTGAGTAAGTTGATAGAGAAAGGTCTTGCTTCGGAGATATTTATTAAAGGAGAAAAAAGGTTTAAAGCGGTAAATCCTCGACGACTATTGGAGTTGATAAAAGAAAAAGAAGAAAAGATAAATGAAAAAATTCCTGAAATGGAGAGTAAGTTTTCGATAACGCAGGCAAAAGAAGAGGCTTATTTTTATAGAGGGATTGAGGGGTTTAAGAATTACCTTAAAGATATTATTGATACTGGGGAAACGGTTTATTTTATTGGAGCTAAGGCTTTTTGGTTGGATGAAAGATTGAAGCATTTTTTGCCAATGTTTGAAAGAGATAGGAAGGCGAAGGGAATTAAGTTTAAGCATTTATTTGATCATGAAATAAAGGAGGAAAAGCCGGAGATATTAAAATTGGCGGGGAAGCCTTACAAATTTATGCCTAAGAAATATTCTAGCTCTACTGCTGTTGATATATTTGGTCCTTATGTGGTTACTTTTGTTGGGGTTAAGCCTGGAGAACTTTATGATGAGCCGTTGATGTTTGTTATGAAATCCAAGGCATTAGCCGATGGTTATAGAAAATTCTTTCAATTTATGTGGGATAGTTGTCCTGATGATTAGGTTGTAACTTGTAATGTATGATGATTTGATTATTTTCTTTTAGAAATTATTTTTATTTGCTTTAATATTTCTTTTATATCTTCTTTATTGAGTGGCTTTAATTTTTTGTAATATTTTGAACCTTCTGTGGGGAAATATAATGCTTCGCCTCTTTTTTGATATTTAGAATTTTTGCACGTCCGTAAAGATGTAGGTGTAACGGCAACGTCTTGTTTTGTTTGAATGGCCAATTACCATTTTCTTGAAAATTTATTCTTTCTACAGGAATTCCTCGTTTGTTTAATGCCTTTTTCATAGCCTCTCCAATAAGCATAGAGAGTTTCATTAATTCTGTTGCTTCTCTTGGTTTTAGTTGCCACCGATTTTCAACAGGTTTCTTTGGGGTAATTTTAATATGCCCTCCGTCAGTTCTGGTAATATGGGGATTGTCGTGGGCTTCAACTATGAAGTTTTTTGTTTCGTAGAATATCACCATGTTTTATTGAGATAAAAGATCTATATAAAATTAACCTGCGTAACTTGTGTTAATTGGGAAAAGAATGCTTTTGTTGATGGGCGATATTATGCAATTATTTTTAAATTATGAATACTTGATGTTTTTATGAATTATATTAATAGATTTGATTCTATTTCGAAGAATGATGTTGATATAGCTGGAGGGAAAGGTGCTTCGTTGGGGGAAATGACTCAGGCGGGGATTCCCGTTCCTGGTGGGTTTGTTGTTCTTTCTGGAGCTTTTGATAGGTTTATTGAGGAGACTGGTTTGAATGTTGAGGTTGATGCGGTTCTGGATAATGTTGATATTGAAAAAGTTCATACAGTCGAGGATGCTTCTGAGAAAATTCAGGCGATGATTTTGAGTAAGGAGCTGCCTGAAGACATTGGGGAGGGTGTTTTGGAAGGTTATAATGATCTTGATTGTGAATTTGTTGCGGTAAGATCTAGTGCAACTAGTGAAGATTCGGCTGCTGCGGCTTGGGCTGGGCAACTGGATAGTTATCTTAATACGAATAAGAAAAAAATTTTGGAGAATGTGAAGAGGTGTTGGGCTAGTCTTTTTACGCCTCGGGCGATTTTTTACAGGTTTGAGAAGGGACTTTGTGGGACTGATATTTCTGTTGCGGTTGTTGTCCAGAAGATGGTTGAGAGTGAGGAGTCTGGAATTGCGTTTTCTGTTCATCCTGTGACGGAGGATCCTAATCATATTATTATTGAGGCTGGATTTGGGCTTGGCGAGGCGATAGTTTCTGGGCAGATTACGCCGGATAGCTATGTTGTTGATAAGTAGGATTGGCATGTGATTGATTTGAGTGTTAATGAGCAGAGTAGGGGATTGTTTAGGGCTGAAGGCGGTGGAAATGATTGGAGAGATTTGGAAGAAATTGGGAAGGGTCAGGTCTTGAGTAATGATGAGATTGTTGAATTGGCTAAGTTGGTTAAAAGAATTGAGGATCACTATGGGTTTCCTTGCGATATTGAATGGGCCAAGGAGGGTGATAAATTTTATATTGTGCAATCGAGGCCGATTACTACTTTGAGCAAAAAAAATGATTCTGAGAAAAAGAAAGTAGTATCTAAGTTTTATTCAAGAGAACATTCATTATTTTATTATCAAATTGAAAGTGACGATAATCGAAATGGACATCCTGATTTTCCAGAATGGCCTCCAATAAAAACTGTTGTGGTCATCAAAAAACCCAAAACGTTTAAAACAGCAATATGGCACAATAATAAAGAAGTTGATTTTGCAAGTGATTCTTTTGAAAAAGCTCTTCTTTTAGATAATTCATTGTTTGAAAGAGTTGTTTATGTCTTTAAAGATAGTTTTGATAAACTAAGACCTTTCGTAGAAAAAACTAGAAAAATTGAGAATATTTCTGACCTTAAAGAATATTATTCTGCGCTTATGGGATTTTGGTCTCCTATGTCATTTGCTATGTTTGTTCCAGACATGGAAAGTCCCCCAAAAGAAATGCTCAAAAAGGTACTTAAGTTGAGAGAAGAAACTCAAGACTATGCTGATATATTTGACGAATTATTCTTAGAGTACTTTGAATCAAACTTTCCACAGTATAGTGAGCTATCACGATATATTCTTCCTAATGAATTGTTTGTACTAGAAAATAGAGCTTACACCAAAGAAGAATTAAAACTATTCAACGACCGAAAAGACTCTGGCTATGTAATGATTAATGATAAATTTGGAAAATATAGTGAATTAGATAACTTATTAGAAGAAGAAAATTTGATGCTTGAAAGAATTAAGCCCTTAAGTAGCAAGAAACTCAAGGGATCAATAGCCTGTAAGGGGATTGTAAAAGGAACTATTAAAGTTATTCTAGATAAAAAAGATTTAGATATCATCAAAGAGGGAGATATTATTGTAACTGAAATGACAAGTCCAGATTTTGTACCAGCATTAAAGAAATGTTCTGCGATTATTACTGATGAAGGAGGAATCGCATGTCATGCAGCGATTATTTCAAGGGAGCTTAACAAGCCCTGTGTAATCGGAACAAAGATTGCTACAGAATTTCTTAAAGACGGCGACGAAGTAGAAGTAGATGCGGACGAAGGGGTTGTTAGAATATTGGAGAAAAATCAAAAAATTATTCTTTCAAAAACTAATACTCGGGAAAGAAGTTTGTTTTATGTGTATGCATGGAATAAATCTGATATAGAAAATTCTAAAAAAATATGGCCAGATAGTGTAAAAAATTTGGTCTTAATATCGGATTCGCTAAGTAGATTTACTAGTTGGTACCATCAAGATGAATTAAATATTGTATATTCAAAACTTGAAAAAAAATTAAAATATAAGAGATATTACAAGTTGCTTAAAAAAAGATATCTTGATGGGATAAAGGAATTTTCGCCTTATCTTGAGAACAAAAAAAGAATCAAAAGTTTAAATGAATTAGAAAATATTTATATGGATTGGTTGGATTGGTGGCATTTAGTGGATTTTTCTATGAGTGTTCCTGAGATGGAAGGTGTTGCGGAGGAAATAAAAAACGAAATGATGGGAATTAGAGAGAAAACTCAGCATTTTCCTCAGCTTTTTAATAAGATTTTTATAGACTTTTTTTCTGAAAAATATCCTCAATATAAAAAATATGTTAATGTGATTTTGCCTGATGAGGTTTTTTCACTAAGAAAGAAGCCATTCTTGAAAGATAATTTGGAGATGTTTAATAAAAGATTAAATGGATGTGCTCTGGTTAATAGTAAATTGATTCTGCTTGAGGATTTGGAAAATGAACTTAATAAAAATAACTTAGAGCTAGAAAAACCTGATACCATAAGTGATTTTCAAAAAATTAAGGGAAATTCGGCTTACTTTGGTAAAATTCGAGGAATTGTAAAGTTAATTGTTAAATCTGAGGATCATTTAGATATTAAAAATGGGGAAATTCTTGTGACTGAAATGACTTCGCCAGAATTTATGTCTTCAATAAAAAAGGCTTCTGCTATTGTTACAGATGAGGGAGGAATTACTTGTCATGCAGCGATAATTGCTAGAGAGTTGAAAAAACCTTGTGTAATTGGAACTAAAAACGCGACAAAGATTTTGAAGGATGGGGATTTAGTTGAGGTTGATGCTAATGAGGGGGTTGTGAGGATATTGGAGAAAAATCAAAAACCGATATATTCTGATATTGAAAAACTGGGGGAATATGGCTCTTTAGAGATGTCAGTGGTTTATCCTCCTCAGTCAGTATTGTTATTGGAGTATATGAGCTCGTGTTTATATAAAGATAATCCGCTCTATAAAATAATTGGCTATGAACCTCAGCAAGTGGGGGTGATACTTCAAGATGATGAATATGAGGCGTGGACGGTTCCTGGCAAGAGACCTATAGTTGAAGATTGCGATAAGATAAAAATTATTAATGAGGCAAGTAGGGAATTTTATAAGAGGGCGAAGAAAAAGTTTGGAGCAATATTGAAATTAAATGATGAAGATTTAGAGAAACCTGAAAATTATATTGTTGCATTGAGGGGGGCGAATAAACTTAATCAAGAAATGTATTGGCATTTTAATTTTTATATTGAGGAGTCTTTTGTTACAAAGGATGAGGCACTTATATTTCAATTGCAAAAGACGAGGTTGTTGTTGGATGATCTTGCGTTGAATTATCTGTGGAAAGTTTATGAAAAGTTGATAGATGCTTTGGTGAATAAATATGGGGTTCCCGAAAAAATTGCGAAGGGGGCCACTACGGAGGAAATAATTAAAATTGTTAATAGCTCGGAGAATGTTTCGGAGTTTGATTATATTGTTGGGCGGCCCATTGCTTGGATTCATATGGATGGGAAATGTAAAACTGTTACCGGTGAAGAAGTGAGAGAGATAAGATCTTATTTGACGAATCAAAATCCAGATAAAAAGAAAGTCGAGGAAAGTATTTCTAGGGGTGAAATTATTGGAGACATTGGGAATGGAGGGAAAGTTAAAGGGGAGGTTGTTAAGTTATTGGCTAGCGATTATGAAAATAAGGGGAGATTGGAGGAAATATCGAGAAAAAATAAATTTATTCTTGTGACTCCTATGACAAGTCCTGAGTCTGTTGTTTATTTTAGGAATGCCGTTGGTTTTGTTACAGACGAAGGAGGAATTACTTGTCATGCTGCGATTATTGCACGGGAGGAGAAACTTCCATGTATTGTTAATACAAAGGTTGCTACGAAAGTTTTGGAAGATGGGGACTTGGTTGAGGTTGATGCTAATGAGGGGGTTGTGAGGATATTGGAGGAAGAACAAAGAATGATCAATCTTCAATCTAGAGAGCATTCATTAATCTATTGTTATGTTTGGCACAAATCCAATCAGAAATGTTTAGGATATTTTTTTAACAATATAGAAGAACTTATTTTCATAAATAAAGGCTTTGGGAAAACATCCGTATGGTTTGAAAGTAGGGAGCTAAATGAAATGTATGATAGAGTTGGGAGGAGAGCCACTGAGGATAAAAAATATTTTTCCCACAACAAAAAAGAATTTTATAAATATTTTAATAGATTAATGAATTATTTCGATGGAAAATTAAATATAGCTAGCATAAAGGATTTGAAAGATTATTATCAAACCTATATAAAATGGTGGTCGCCAATGGCAATAATGTATGTTTTGCCTGAATCTAAGACAGCTTCTGAAGAAATAAAAAAAGAGGCTCTTAAAATAAGATCTGAAACGGAAAAATATTCTGATAAAAATGATTTATTCTTTATTGAAAATTTCAATAAACTTTATCCAGAATATGAAAGATTCTCTAATTTATTAACTCCCGAAGAAATTTTTTCACTTGAAGATAAAAAATTAGCGAAAAAACAAATTAGCGAAATTAAAAAGAGGGAGAATGGATATATATTATATAACGGGAAATTATATTCTTTGTCAGAATTGGATAGTATTCTTGGGGAAAATAAACTTGTTTTGGATGAAGTGAAAAACAAAGGTGATAATATTGTAAGTGGGCAGGTGGCATTTAAAGGGAATGTAAGGGGAAGAGTTAGAATAATACATTCAAAGAAACAACTTTCAAATTTTAAGAAAGGGGAAGTTATTGTCACAGAAATGACTTCCCCTGATTACGTTCCTTATATGAAAAACGCCTCAGCGATTATTACTGACGAGGGAGGCATTGTATGTCACGCGGCTATTGTAGCTAGAGAGTTGGAGATTCCATGTATTATTGGCACTAGGGTTGGAACAAACGCTTTGAAGGATGGGGATTTAGTTGAGGTTGATGCTAATGAGGGGGTTGTGAGGATATTGGAGAAAAATCAAAAACCGATATATTCTGATATTATGAATCATGAATTTCCTGCGATGATTGCCGAGTTGACAGACTATGGAGAGAGCTTGAAGGAAGTACCTTGGAGCGAAAAGGAATTTCCATATAGTCCTTATTGTGTGTTTGAAAAAAGAGGGAAAACCTTGTATTATTTTTATGATAAAGAGGGAATAGAATGGAATATTAATGAAGCTGGAAAGTTTGATAAGGAGATAATGAAAGATAATGCGATTTTATTTTTTGATGATATAAAAAAGATTGTAGACGAGAAACCGGCGTTATCAAGGAAAGATTTTTTAGAGTTTATTGATAAGCTGAAAGCGGGGTGGACTTGGTGGACTTGTATGTGGTGGATGATTGAATATTATGATAAAAATAATTTGCCGTTAGATGATATACTTGAAGTTAGAAAAAAGACTGAGAAAATGGCTGAGGGGTTTCCGGAAGTTATTAGGAAATCATTGAAGAAAATATTTCCTGAACATGAGAAATATGTTGATGCGATATTAATTGAGGACGTTGAGAGGGGGTGTTTGCCGAGTAATGAAGTATTGGAAAAAAGACTTAAGAGTTTTGTTTATACTAATGGTGAGATGTATGATTCGATTGAGGAGGTTGAAAATAAATTTAATATTGTGATTAAGGAGCATGAGTATGATGGGGGAACGGAATTATATGGTCAGACGGCATATCCGGGAATTGTTAAGGGTAAGGTTAGAAGGGTGGAGAATGATGAAGACGTTAAGGATTTTGAAGAGGGAGAAATAATTGTTTCTTCTACTACTACTCCGAATTTTATTTCTGCGATGAAAAAATCTTCTGCAATAATCTCAGAACATGGTGGTGTGATTTGTCATGCATCCATTACAAGTAGGGAATTAAGAATACCTTGCGTGGTTGGGGTAAGGGCGGTTACTAAGGCATTGAAGACGGGAGATTTGGTTGAGGTTGATGCGGATAAGGGGGTTGTGAGAATTTTAGATGATGGGGATAAATAAAGATTTAACCTGCGTAACTTGCGCTGCTGTCTGCTAATGCTGCCCTTGCACTCTTGAGATATCTTTTCTCTACTTGTTTATATCTTTCTTGATCGTTTTTCGAAACGGAAGGTAATACTTTTTCCATTGCTTTGTCGAAATGCTTCTTTGTGATTTTTTCTGAGTTTATGTCTGCTCTGAGGGCTAGCATTGCGGCTTCTCTTACTAGGGATTCGATATCTGCTCCGGTATACCCTTCTGTTTCTTCTGCTAATTTGCTTAAATCTACTGATTTGTCTAGGACTCCGTTTTCTTTCATTTTCTTTGTGTGGATTTCAAGTATTTTTTCTCGGCCTTCTTTTTCTGGGACTGGGACGTATACTATTCTGTCGAATCTACCTGGTCGCATTAATGCTGGGTCTAGGATGTCTGGTCGGTTTGTTGCGCCGATTACGATTACGTTTGTTAAGTCTTCGATTCCGTCCATTTCTGCTAGTAGTTGGTTTAGAACGTTTTCTGTTACCTTTGCTCCGCTACCCATTCCTCCTCCTCGCTTGCCTGCTAGAGAATCTATTTCGTCGAAGAAGATTACACAGGGTGAGACTTGTCTAGCTCTTTCGAAAATTTTTCTTACTCCTTCTTCGGATTTCCCGACCCACATACTTAGTAAGCTTGGTCCTTTGATTTGGATGAAGTTTGCTTCGGATTCGTTTGCTACGGCTTTTGCTAGCAAGGTTTTACCTGTTCCTGGGGGGCCGTAGAGTAGGACTCCTTTTGGTGGATTGATGCCCATTCTTGTAAATGAGTCTGGGAATTTTAGTGGCCATTCGACCGCTTCTTTTAAGTCTCTTTTGACATCTTCTACGCCGCCGATGTCATCCCATTTTGTGTTTGGAGTTTCAACCAAGACTTCTCTCATTGCTGAAGGTCTTACAACTTTTAGGGCTTCGTCGAAATCTTTTTGTGAAACTCTTAGTTGTTCTAATACGTCTTGTGGAATTTCTTTTTCTTCTTCAAGTTTAAATTTATGTAAATTTTTTCTAAGGACAATCATTGCGGCTTCTTTGCCCAGAGAGTTTATGTCTGCTCCGACGAAACCGTGTGTTTTTCTTGCTATCTCTTCTAGGTTTACAGATTTTGTTAATGGCATTCCTCTTGTGTGAATTTTTAGAATTGATAATCTGCCTGCTTTGTCTGGGACTGAAATTTCAACTTCTCTGTCGAATCTACCTGGTCGTCTTAATGCTGGGTCGATTGAGTTTGGTCGGTTTGTTGCGCCGATGACTACGACTTTACCTCGAGCCTGAAGACCGTCCATCATTGTTAGTAATTGTGAGACTACTCTTCTTTCTACTTCCCCACCGGCGTCTTCTCTTTTTGGAGCTAGGGAATCTATTTCGTCGATGAAGATAATTGATGGTGCATTTTTTTCAGCGTCGTCGAATATTTCTCTTATTTTCTTTTCTGATTCTCCATAGAACTTTGACATAATTTCTGGGCCGTTTAATAAAATGAAGTGTGCTTCGGATTCGTTTGCTACGGCTTTTGCTAGCAAGGTTTTACCTGTTCCTGGGGGGCCATAAAGTAGGACTCCTTTTGGTGGCTCGATTCCTAATCGTGCGAATATTTCTGGTCTCTTTAATGGAAGCTCTACCATTTCTCTGACTTTTTTTACTTCGTCAGTTAAGCCACCGATATCTTCGTAGGTTATTTGGGGGATTGATTCTTCTGAAATGTCAACTGCTTTTGAGCTTAGGGTTATGTCCGTGTTTTCTGTAATTATGCACGGCTGGTTTGGAGCAGTTGAAACAATTGCGAATCTGATTTGAGTTAACCCGCCTGGCATCCCACCGAATCCCATTTGATTGAAAATTTCTCCCATTTCTCCACCGAATAAATCTCCGAATCCGTCTGACATTATGTCTTTTCTTCGCTGTGAACCCCCTATGACTACAATGTCTCCTTTTGTAACCGGCTTCCCCAGAAGTCCTCTCTTGAAATTATCAGGATCTCCTTGGACAACGATTCCTTGCTGGGCTGGTGCGATTGTAATTTTTTTTGCTTCCTTAATTATTCCTTTTTTGATTTCTACCTGTTCCCCAATTCCTGTCTTAGAATTCTTTCTTGTGATCCCATCCATTCGAATAATTTCTTCGCCCATGTCTGCGGGGTATGCTCTGTCGACTACAGAGTATGTTTCTCTGTCTCCTTTTATTGAAATAATATCTCCTCTTTCTAGGTCTAATTTTCTCATTATACCTTCGTCTATTCTCGCTACGCCTTTGTATGCGTCATCTTGAAGAGCCTCTACAACTCTTAATTTTACTATTTTGCTTGATTCTTCTTTTTTCTTTGCCATTAGTAATCTTCCTCTTTTTTTGCTTTATATATTTTAGTCTTATTTTTTTCAGGGTTTGCTGAATCTGAAACCTTCCTTACGTGATAAACTGACTTACCATTTTTTACTACTTTAACTTCTTCGGAACTTACAACTCTTGAATTGCTTGAATCAAAATCTAGTCTTATCTTTCCTGCTTCTTCGAAACAAAGTTTTACCATGTTATTCATCATGCTTTCTTGTTCCTGCATAAAGTCTACGATTTCTCGAGGGATAGAGACTGCATATGAATTTCCAACCATTCTCATTTTGACATTGTATTCTTTTTGTTTTAATCTTACAAATTCTTCGTATTCTTTTTTATCTTCTGGATGAATAATTGATTTTCCACAGTTTTCACACTTCACTATTCGAAGATTGAAGCCGTTTCTACTTAGGAGACTTGGCTTCATTTTTTTATTGCATTTATTGCATAAAATTATATTATCAAATATATCTTCCATGTGTATACATAATGATGTATACTTTATAAATATTTTGGTAATTGTATTGGCTGCTTCTAAAGTCTTATAAAGTGTATTTGTTTTTGGATGATATGAAAGAAGTTGTGGATGGATGGAAGAAATTTTGGGCTTTTTTGCACGAAGATAGTTGGTCATCTTTTGTTGCTACTTTGATTATCGCTTTTATTTTGATAAAATTTGTTTTCTTTCCTGGGTTGTCGCTTTTGACTGGGACGAGTTTGCCGTTGGTGATTGTTGAGAGTTGTAGTATGTATCATCATGAGGATGGATTTGAAAAAACTTTTGAAAGTGATGTCTATGAGAATTATGGAATTTCTTTAGGTGAAACTGGTAACTGGATTTTTCAGAATGGGTTTAGTAAGGGTGATGTGATTTTTGTTGTTGGAGCTAAGAATATTGAGGTTGGTGATGTGATAATTTTTAATGGCGGGGCGACGCATCCTTTAATTCATAGAGTTGTCGAAGTAGATGAAACTTATGCTACGAAGGGAGATAATTATAGGACTAATTATAATCAGCTTAGTTCTGAAAAAAAGATTTCTGAGGATCAGCTTATTGGAAAGGCTTTGTTTAAGATTCCGTATATTGGGTGGGCTAAGTTGATTTTTTTTGAGGCTGGTCGGACATCTAGTCAAAGAGGGCTTTGTTGAGACTTAGGGAAGGTTTTTAAATTCGAGCTTGTTAAATTTAAAATGGAATTTTGTCCAAAATGTGGTGCTATTTTAATGATGAAGAAAACTAAGGCTGGTTGCCCTAAATGTAATTATGTTGCGAAGGGAAAGGTTGATATGGAAATTGTTGAAGCAATTGATGCGAAGGTTACGGTTGCGGTTATTAATGAGAAAGAAGGTGAAGTTAACCCGATGACTGATTATGACTGTAAGAAATGTGGGCATAAGAGATCGTATTTTTGGATTCAGCAAATGAGATCTGGTGACGAGGCTGAATCGAAATTTTATAAGTGTGTTAAGTGCAAGAATACTGTTCGGGTTGATAATTAGGATATCAAAAATTTCTCTGGTGCGAAATTCTTTGTGAAAATTTTGCAGAATTTTTAGGGATAATTTCATGAGGCGTGACTCTTGTACGTTATCTTGATATTTTTTACGCTAAAGAATATATGGCCTCGGGGGGATTTGAACCTTATTTACAATTTGCACCTTACAAAAAATAATTAAAATTATTTGTTCGGAGCGAATTGCTCACCAACACCGGTGCGTGTGTTCAAAAAATATGGCCTCGGGGGGATTTGAACCCCCGACACCTAGATTAAGAGTCTAG